>Ga0067045_1027682_pt1 | contig 71174 bp, 59 predicted proteins | sample TerdegcTABiofilm_FD_59184 | JGI IMG/M metagenome (GOLD analysis project Ga0067045, IMG submission 59184) | Combined Assembly of (Gp0054472, Gp0054536) Wastewater bioreactor microbial communities from Singapore -Terephthalate degrading...
GGTCTGAAGAAGGCCGCCACAAGACCGGCGGGCCGGTTAAGAAGAACCGGGTCACAGCCCTCCTTGGGTCCTATTGTAGATAATTTTCTTGCGGCTGGCAAGGGTAATTCCATGGCACGGATAACCGTTCTGCCCCCGGAAGTGGCCGGTAAGATCGCGGCCGGCGAAGTGATCACCCGACCGGCCTCGGTGGTCAAAGAATTGGTGGAAAACGCCCTGGACGCGGGGGCCCGCACCATTCAGGTGGAGGTGGTGGATGGCGGCTGCCGACGCCTGCGAGTGACCGATGATGGCTGCGGCATGTGGCCCGAGGAGGCCCCCTTGGCCTTCCAGCGCCATGCCACCAGTAAACTGCGGCAGGACGACGACCTGTTGCGCCTGAGCACGATGGGGTTCCGGGGAGAGGCCTTGCCCAGCATTGCGGCGGTGGCCGCGGTGGAATTGTGCACCCGCAGCCCCGACCGGGACCTGGGGTGTCGCCTATGGGTAGAAGGGGGCGTTATCCTGGAGCAGGATCCCTGGGCCGGACCGGCGGGAACCCAGGTGACGGTGCACGATTTATTCTACAACACCCCGGCCCGGCGAAAATTCCTGCGCAGTCAGTCGGCGGAGCAGGGCCAGATCCTGGAGCTCCTCCGGCACCTGGCCCTGGGCTATCCCGAGGTGCATTTTGTGGTCCAGGCCCAGGGCAGAACGCTGCTGCAGGCCCCCAGCCATAGCGAAGTCCGGGAACGGGTGGCGGCCATCCTGGGTCTGGAATGGGCCGAGGCCATGCTCCCCCTGGAATTTGAGGGACCAGGCCTGCGGCTGCAGGGGTTGGTATCCCCGCCGGACCAGCATCTGGCCAGTCCCCGGTACCAATTCCTCTTGGTGAACCGTCGGATTGTCAGCGACCGCCTCCTGGCCGGAGCCCTGCGCCAGGCTTATCAGGGGCTGCTGCCCAAAGGCCGGCATCCTGTAGTCCTGCTGGAAGTGGTCATCCCCCCGGACCAGGTGGACGTGAACGTCCACCCGGCTAAAGGGGAGGTTCGGTTTAAAGACAGTGGTCGGGTCTACGGGGCGGTCTTGACTGCCCTCAAGGAGGCCCTGGCACCGACGCAGCAGCCCGGCCGTCAGGAGTTTGCCGGCCCCTGGGTGGCGACCCCGGTGGCTCGCGTCGCCGAAGCCCGCCCGACCGCCCTTTTTCAGGAACTTCCCCCTCTCCCGGTGGAGGCCGGGGCGGTTCGGGCCGTCCCCTTGGCGGCACCGGAGGAGCCGGCGGACCCAGCAGCGGCGGCCTGGAGATTTGCCGACCTCCCCATCCTGGGGCAGTTGCAGGATACCTACATCCTGGCCCAAGCCCCTGAGGGTCTTCTCATCGTCGATCAGCACGCCGCCCATGAGCGGGTCCTGTATGAACAGTTGTCCGCAGGGCAGGGCCGGTGGGCGCTGCGGCAGGCCCTCTTATTTCCCTGTCCCATCGAGCTCCCCCCCCCAACTGCCGCCTGGGTGGAGGCGCACCTGGCCACGCTCCAGGAAGTGGGGCTGGAACTGGAGCCCTTTGGGGGCACGACGTTCTTGGTCCGGGCAGTACCGGCCTGTCTGGCCCAACAGGACGCCGCCAGCGTGGTGCCCGGCCTCATTGAGGAAGCCGCGCCCCTCCCCCAGGAGGGCGAGGCCGAGGCTTCGGTGCGGCGCCGCTTGCACCTGACCCTGGCCTGTCGGGGTGCCATCAAGGCCGGACAGCGGCTCCGCCCCGAGGAGATGCACCATCTTCTCAGCCAGTTGGACCAGCTGGCCGTCTCTTCCCATTGTCCCCACGGCCGTCCCCTCTGGCGGCTGTTGACCCTCAGCGAAATCCGCCAAAATTTCCGCCGGCCCAAATAGCAGCCGGCCTTTGACCCCATCCGCCGTCCTTCCTGGGCCGATCATTAAAGCCGATGGCCATCAGCGGCGGCGACTTTTTTTCCGGGGTCTGTTCCTGGTGGCTCTAACTGGTTTGGCCGGGGCGGCCGCGGGCACAAAGAGGCCGACCCCCAGCAGGCCGGTGAGAAAGCCGCCCAGATGGGCAAACCAGGCCACCGGACCCCCCTGGCGGAGACCATAGAACTGCAAGACCAACCACAAGCCCAGCCAGACATAAGCCGGGACGGCAATAATCTTGAAGCGCACCAAGAGGAAGAAGAGGGTCTGCACCGGCGCCTGGGGATAGCGGATGAGGTAGGCGCCCAACAGACCGGCGATGGCGCCGCTGGCCCCGATGATGGGGACCGACAGCCGGCTGGCCACTACGGCATGGAGCAGGAGGGCAAAAAAGCCGCAGAAGAAATAAAACCCCAAGAAGCGCCAGGGGCCCAACTCATCCTCCAAGGCCTCCCCGAACACCCAGAGAAACAGGAGATTGCCCAGCAGATGGACCCAGCCGGCGTGGAGGAAGAGGGAAGTGAACATGGTGGCCATCAGCTTCAGGGACTGCCAGGAGCCGAAGACCTTTACCTGGGACAGTTTGGCGGGAATGGCGCCCCGTTGCCAGAAGATGTTCAGCGTGGCGTCTTCCCCCCACTGTAATTGCAAGAAGAAAATGACCAGATTCAGGAGGATGAGTCCCAGGGTGGCCAAGGGCCACCGGTGTTGGGAAACCTGGCCGCGCAGCGGGATGATCATACCGGTATCAGACCTCCCCCCCAGTTCGGGAGCGGCTGCCAAAAAGGGTCGACCTCAGGCGTCAGCTTCCGTCCCGGGGGCCATCTTGACCTGCCAGGCCGCCGCGGGCATGGCGCAGGACAAAGGCCCGCTCCGCCACCCCCAGGGCTGCGGCCACCGGCGCACATTTGGCCTGCAGGAGGAAGAACAGACGCCCATCGCTCCTGGCCGCCAGGGTTTCAAAATGGCCCATTCCCTTGGCCAGGATGAGATCGGCCCGCTGGAACAGCTCCCGGAAGGCCGGACTGGCCAGTTCCAATTCCAGACCAACGGTGGCCGCCCCGGTGTCCACCACCGGGGCCAGGGCTGGGGCCAAGCCGGAGGCCTCCAGGTCAGCTCGGGTTAGATCGTTCTGGATCGGGCCGCCTTTGACCACATAGTACACCTGCCAACCGGCCTGCCGCCAGAAGCGGATCAGGGGCAGATCAAAAAACTGTTCCCCGGCGTTATCCGCTAAATAGAGGAGCAGACCGGGGGCGCCTTGCAGGCGGTGCTCCCAGGCAGTCAGGTCGGAGGCAGAGAAAACCACCGGCGAGAGCAGGTCCTGGGCTATCTCGGCGGCGGGTCGGAAAAAATCCAGGGAGTTGCCGGCGGCCGCCAGGGCCAGGAGTTTTTCCGGGGCGGCTGGTTGCTCCATCTGTATCTGCGCGGCCAATTGCCGGGCCAGGACCGTTTCCTGGCGTTTCCGGTCCAGAAAGGGGTCGGGATTGCCGGTCACCCGCTTGATAACCTGATGAAACTTATTGGCAATAACGGCAGGGATGGCCGTGGGGCCAAACTCGGCAGTGAGGACCGCCCGGGCCTGGCGCCGGGCGGCCTTCCGCCGGTCAGCCGCCGCGGTGGCGGCGGCAATAGTCTGGTCAATGAGATCTGCCAGGCATTGATAGCATTGCTGGCCAATGAGCATAGCAGCCATGGGAACGAAGGGGCAGTGGACTTCTGCCCCCGACGGGTTTTATTATCAAGAAAATAAAGTTGTCAGTGGTCAGAAAAATCGGTTTCCAGTTTCCGGTTTCCGGAAGAAATTCTCTTTTGGTGGGGCGGGCCTTAAGTGCCCGCCCGAGTCAGCCAAAGACGATGACCTTTATTCATGGATCGCGGGTTACCAGCAACTCATGGTAATTGCCAAGAAAATAAGGTTTCTGGTTTCTGGTTTCCGGTTTCCGGAAGAAATTCTCTGTTAGTGGGGCGGGCCTCTGTGCCCGCCCAAGTTAGCCCAAGGCAATCACCTTTATTGTTATGGCGCGCAGGTGACTATTATAAATGGTCATTTCCGAGCGGGCCGCCAAGCCCGCCGAGCCAAGTATGTTATTCCTTCAATCGCGGGTCGATGGCTTCCCGGATGCCCTCTCCCAGGAGGTTGTAGGCCAGGACGGTGAGAAGGATGGCCAGGCCGGGGAAGACGGAGAGCCACCAGGCGATCTCGATGTTGTCCTTGCCGGCCGTCAGGATGTTCCCCCAACTGGGGGTGGGGGGTTGCACCCCCAGGCCCAGGAAGCTCAGGGCGCTCTCCGTGAGGATGGCCCCGGCTACTCCCAAAGTGGCCGAAACCATCACCGGCGCCAAGGCGTTGGGGAGCAGGTGGCGGAAGATGATGCGGCCATCCCGGGCCCCCAGGGCCCGGGCCGCCTGGATGAATTCCCGCTCTTTGAGAGAAAGAAACTCGGCCCGAACTAGACGCGCCACCCCCATCCAACTGGTCAGGCCGATGATTACCATGATGTTCCAGATGCTGGGCTCCAAAACGGCGATCACCGCCAGGATCAGGAAAAACGTGGGGAAGCAGAGCATCAAGTCCACCAGCCGCATGAGCAGATTGTCCACCCAGCCGCCGTAATACCCGGCCACGGCCCCCAGGATCACGCCGATGAGGGTGGCCAGCCCCACGGCCACAAACCCCACCTTCAGCGAGATGCGGGCGCCATAGATAATCCGGGAAAAGACATCCCGGCCCAGGGAGTCGGTGCCCATCCAATGCGCGGCACTGGGCGGTCGGAGAATTTCCTGTATATCAATAAAATTAGGGTCATACGGGGCAAGCCACGGGGCCAGCAGGGAGGCGAGAAAAAGGATGGACACCAAGACCAGACCGCTGAGGGCCAGGCGGTTGCGGCGAAAACGGGGCCAAAATTCTCGTTGTAGATATCTGCCAGCCATAGGTCAGGGAGGTCCACCGGTATGAAGCCGATATCTGTCAGAAAATACAGTTCATAGTTCGTAGTTCGTAGTTGGAGGGCCTCTGTGCCCGCCCCAGGTAGCCCATACGGCAACCCTTATATTCATGGTTTGCGGGTGACCCGCAGGTCATGGCAATTACTATAGCATCAGAGCCGTGTTTTTGAAAGGGCAAAGACGCATCTAAGGACTTGCATAATATCTTGGCATAGAGTAGATTTAGATGTTATTATGCAGTCTGCGCCCACGTCAGCTCGGTGTTGCCACCGGAGTTTAATCTTGCCCAGGAGGAGCCATGCCAGCCATCACTCGCGCCATCATGAGTGTCACCGATAAAACCGGCCTGGTGGAGTTTGCCCAGGCCTTAACTCCTTTTCAGGTGGAAATCCTCTCCACCGGCGGCACCGCCCGGGTCCTGCGGGAGGCCGGGGTGCCGGTCCGAGAAGTCTCTGATTTTACCGGCTTTCCGGAAATGCTGGACGGCCGGGTCAAGACGCTGCACCCCAAGATTCACGGCGGCATCCTGGGCCGGCGGGACCTGCCGGAGCATGTGGCCCAGATGCAGTCCCACGGTATTCTCCCCATTGACCTGGTGGTCGTCAATTTATATCAATTCGAGGCGGCCGTGGCCAAGCCTGGTTGCACCTTGGAGGACGCCATCGAAAACATTGATATCGGCGGCCCGGCCATGCTCCGGTCGTCGGCCAAAAATTTCCGGGATGTGACGGTGGTCGTTGATCCGGCGGATTATCCCCTGATCATCAAAGAGATGCAGGAAAATCACGGCGCCACTACCTTGGCCACCCGCTTTGCCCTGGCCCGCAAGGTCTTCCATCTGACCCATAAATATGACGACGCTATTTACCATTATTTAAAAAAGGTGACTCTAACCTGATGGCCTCCATTGATCCGCCCAAGACCATTACCTTAAGCCGGGGCCGCACTTTGGACCTGTCCCAGCCCAATTTTTATCGGGATCTCCTCACTGGCATCGCCACCGAGATTCTGCGGGAATTGGCAGAGATTGAAAAAATCAACCTGGAGAGTCTGGAAGAAGAGGACAGGCAACAGGTCATCGGCATCACCCAGATCCGGCTGCTCAATGAGCTCTATTACAGTCTGGGGCAGTTGAAATGCCGGGGGCTGGAAATAAACATCAAGCAGGCCATTGAAGATCTGCGGGATATCTGGAACAGCTACATAGACAAAACCAATCGCTCGGCGGCCTTGAAGTTTTATGTGGAACCGGCGGATGTGATCAAACAGTGAGTTATGGCTCTGAGAATCGGGTTTGTGGGGACGGATGGCCGTAGTTTCCTGGCTGCTCTTGAGACCAGCCGGGCAGTCAGTGAACTCTATCCGGGGGAGTATGAGGGGGTGGTGGTGCGGGGCACCCCTGCCATGCCGCCTCTGGCCCAACGCTTCCACTGGCCGGTGGATTTCATCCCCACGGCCGATAACAGCCCCGCCGCCTATGCCGGGGCATTGATCCAGGCGTTCCGCCGCCAGGAGCTGGACCTGGCCCTGATCATGCCCGAGGCCCTGTTATTCCATGGCCTGGTGGATCAGGTGGCCGCCGCCGGTTTCGGCGATAAGATCATCGGGCTGGACCAGGAAGGTTCGTTTTTGGAGGCCGACAAAATCGCCGGGAAGGAGCTCTGCGCCGCAGCCGGCATCCCGGTGGCCCCCTGGACCACGGTCAATGCCAAAGACTATGCCCAAGTTTTGACCATCTGCCTGGATTTTATCCATGCCTACGGCGGCGTCGTCCTGAAATACCCTTACAGCGCCGGGGGGAAAGGGGCCCGGATTATTCTGCACAGCTGGGAGATCCGGGAGGTCTACGATCTGCTCCTCCAGGATTATAAAGATGATTATACCCAGCTTTTCGGCCGCAAAGGGCCCTGGCCCCTGCTGGTGGAAGGCCGCATGTCCGGCGTGGAGATCAGTTTCACCATCCTGGTGGACCGGAACGGCAATTTCCAGATCCTGCCCACCGCCATGGATTACCCGGAGCGTTTTGAGGGCCCGCCGGGGGTCAACAACCCCATCACCGGCGGCATGGGTGCCATCTCGCCCCACCCTTTGGAATCCCCGGAGCTGCTGGAACTGGCCGCCCAGACTATCGCCCGGCCCTTGGTGGAGGCCCTCCGCCTCCGGGGGTGGCTGCGCCCCTGTGTCCTCTACCCCGGCTGCTTTTTATCCTGCACCGATAACTTCCAGCCGACCTTGCTGCGGGTCTGTGAAATCAACATCCGGCCCGGGGAACCGGAATTCCAGCCGGTGGTGAAACGGCTGCGCAACCTGGGAGCCCTCCTCCAGGCCATGATCAGCGGGCGCCTCCATGAGGTCCAGCCCGAAATACGGGCGGATCAGATCTCCCTGTGCATCGCTCTGGTCACCGGCCCCGGCGGCCCCAAACAGCAGAAAGGCTATCCCTGGTCCCTGACCAAAGGGGAGCCCCTGGAGATAGATTTCGATTATCTGGCCAAAAAGAACATCACCCTCATCCCCTCCGCCATGGACTGGGATCCGGCCGGCGGCTTCAAATCCGACGGTTCCCGGGTTGCCTATCTGGTGGCCAACGTCACCCTGAAGGAAGGCCAGAAACCCGGCCGGGTGGTGGAAACCCTGCGGCAGCGCCTCCTCACCGCCTATGATCTGGGCAAAATCCGGGTCATTCCCCGGGAGGATGAGCAGGGCAACCGCCTGGCCCTGCGCCGGGATATCGGCCATCATTATAAATTGGCGGAAATGCTGCGGGCCTGAAGCAAGGGAGAGGGGAAGAGGCATCAGGGATAGTTAGTGTCCATCCGGAAACGGGCGTCAAATTTTTTAGAGGTATTGCCCAACGGCAAAGAATTCATTGTAGGGGCGTGATTTATCACGCCCTTCCAGGCTCATGGCCATTCCTGATAAAAGTCACCTGCGAACCATGGAAATAAAGGTCGCTGCCATTAGCTGACTGGGGCGGGCACGGAGGCCCGCCCCACTAAAAGAGAGCCTAAAAAAGAGGCTCTTCCGGAAACCGGAAACCAGATACTGATTTTTCCGACAACTAACCACTGACCACTGACAACTGTATTTTCTAGCTTGGGAAATCTTCCATAATGCGCACACTCTTACTGAATCCGCCGTCGTTCCAGAGTTTCGACGGCGGCGCCGGCTCCCGCTACCAGGCCACCCGCGAGGTGACCTCCTTCTGGTATCCCACCTGGCTGTGCTATCCGGCCGGCCTCATCCCTGACAGCCGGGTCCTGGATGCCCCGCCGTTGGACCTGGACGTAGCCGCGGTGGCAGCAGTGGCCAAAGACTATGATCTGGCGGTGCTCTTTACCACCACGCCGTCCCTGGCTTATGATCTGAACACGGCTCGCTGCCTGAAGGAGGCCAATCCCGACCTGATCCTGGGGTTGGTGGGGCCCCACGTCAGTGTGCGTCCCCAGGACGCCTTCGACGGCGAATCGGTGATAGATTTTGTGGCCCGGCGGGAGTTTGATTATACTCTCCAGGAAGTGGCGGCCGGCAGGCCCTGGCAGGACATTGCCGGCTTAACGTATCGCCACCATGGTATCATCCATCATAACCCCGACCGCCCCTGGATAGAGGACCTGGACGCCCTGCCGTGGGTCACGGAGATCTATCACCGGGACCTGAAGATTGAAAACTACCATATCCCCTATCTGCGTGATCCTTATGTGTCCATTTATACGGGGCGGGGCTGTCCCAGCCGCTGTACCTACTGCCTCTGGCCCCAGACCTTTACGGGGCGGCGCTACCGCGTCCGCAGCGTCGCCGACGTGGCTGCGGAGGTGCGTCGGGCTTTAGAACTTTTCCCCCAAGCCCAGGAGATCTTTTTTGATGACGATACCTTTACGGCGGACGGTGAGCGGGCCCAACGGCTGGCCCAGGCCCTCAAACCCCTCAACTGCACCTGGTCGGCCACAGCTCGGGTGACCACCAGTTACGAGACCCTCAAGGCCCTGAAAGACGGCGGCCTGCGCCTGCTGGTCATCGGCTATGAAAGCGGCAACGCCCAGATCCTGAAGAATATTCACAAGGGGGCGACCCCGGACCTGGCCCGGCGTTTTACCAAGTGGTGCAAGGAGTTGGGTATCCAGATCCACGGGGCCTTCATGGTGGGCCTGCCGGGCGAGACTCCCGAGACGTTGGCTGAGTCCCGGCGTTTTGCCTGTGAACTGGATCCCGACACCATCCAGGTCTCCTTGGCCACTCCCTATCCCGGCACGGAATTCTACGAACTCTGCCAACAACAGGGGTATTTTCGCGCCGGCGCCCTGGTGGACCAGGAGACGGGCTATCAGAAATGTGTCATTGATTACCCCGGCTTGCCGGCTGAAGAGATCTTTGCGGCGGTCCCCAAGTTTTATCGGCAGTTTTATTTCCGGCCGCGCTACATGGGACGGGCGGCCTGGACCATGATGCGCGATCCTGCGGAACGACGGCGCCTGTTGAAAGAGGCCAAAGAGTTCTTCCAGTTTCTCTTCCGTCGGCAGCAGGGCCAGGCCTGTAAGCCTTAAGGGCCGGCACCGGGATCTGCCCAGAGGCAAGGTGTGCACCAGACGATGCGGCGGCGGCAAACGGTCAGGGATCACCTGCGGCTGCTCCCCCAGGGGGGACCCGGCTTTGTCCAGATCGCCCTCACCAATGCCTGCAACGCCCGCTGCCGGTTCTGCGGCTTCGCCCAAATCAGACCCGAGGCCTGGGTCATGGCCGAGGCAACGCGGCTGCGCCGCGGTCTGGCTACCCTGGCCGCCAATGGCGTGCGCTACCTGGCCTTTACCGGCGGCGAGCCTCTCCTCTATCCACACCTCCTGGAAATCCTCCACGAGGCCCAGAGCCTGGGGTTCCGCCTGCTCCTGTGCAGCAACGGGAGTCTGTTGACCAAGGAGCTGGTGTCGGCCCTGGCCCAGGCCGGGGTGGGCCATCTCCTCATCTCCATTGATGCGGCGTCGGCCCAGGTGCACGAGTCCCACCGGGGTTTTCCCGGTCTCTGCCAGACCCTCCAGACCTTGTTGCCGGAAATGACCCGCCAGGGCCTGACGCCGGTGGCCTCGGTGACCGTCAGCCGCCTCTGGTCGGATTTTGACGCCCTGGGCCATTTCCTGGTGGCGCTGGGGTTTCGGGCCGTCACCTTCTCCTACCCGACCATGGCAGGTCATTGGTCGGCGTGGCAGGCAGACGACGCGGCCAGCGTCACCTATACCGCCCCGGAATTGGCCGAGATCTTGCGGCGGTTGCAATCCTGGCGGCGACGGGCGCCCCTCGTGGTCCTGAACCCCGATCTGGGAGTGATGGAACTGCAGCGCCAATTGCACGGCCAATCGCTGCGGTTTCCCTGTCTGGCCGGCGACAAGTATTTTTATCTCGATTGGCACCTCAACGTTTATTGCTGCCATATACTCCGCCAGCCCCTGGGCAGCTTGGAGGATTTTGCCGCTCTGCCCCGGCGGCGGCATGCCTGTCATGCCTGCCTCACCGATTGCTATCGGGATGCCAGTGTCCAGCAGTATCCCGCGGTGGCCGTGGCCGAGGCCTGGCAGGCGGTCAAACAGGGGCACTGGGGCCGAGCTCTGGGGAAATTGTTCTCTGTTAGGAATTTCCTGGCTCTGGGAGCCGCCTGGCAGAGCCGGAGATGGTTTTCCCTTGCCAGTCACTGAGAACGTGGGTTCGCAATCATATCAGGTCATTTTCACCGGCGATGATTTCGGCCTGTCGCCGGCGGTCAATACCGCCATCGTGCAGGCGCATCGGGGAGGGCTGCTCACCTGTGCCTCCCTGATGGCGGGCGGGCCGGCCTGGCAGCAGGCGGTGGCCCTGGCCAAAGAATGCCCCGACCTATGTCTGGGCCTGCATCTCACCCTGATACAGGGGCAGTCGGTGTTGCCGCCCCGGCAGATCCCGGCTCTGGTAGATCCGCAGGGGAATTTCCCCCACAACCCGGTCCTCGCCGGTCTGGGTTATTATTTTTCCCGGCGGCAGCAGGACCAGATCGCCGCGGAATTGGCGGCCCAGATCGAACGGCTGTTGGCCGCTGGCCTGCGTCTCTGGTTTCTCAACGGCCATTTGAATATTCACCTCCATCCCGCCGTCTGGCCGGTGGTAAGGCGATTGGCCCAGGAGTATCATATTCCGGCAGTGCGGTTGGCCCAGGAGGATTTAGGCCTTACCCTCTCTCTGGACCGGCGGCGGCCCTTGATGAAAATAGCCCATGCCTGGATCTTCGCCTGGCTGTCCCGCCGAGCGGCCGCGTCGTTGGGGACGCTGCGGGCCAATGATCACCTCTTCGGCCTGCTCAATGATGGGGCCATGGACGAACGTTTTCTCCTGGGACTGTTGCCCCGATTGGCTCCGGGGGTAACGGAAATTTATTGCCATCCGGCCGTACCCGGAGCCGGTCCCAAGCCCTCCTGGCCGGCCTTTTACCGACCAGAGGCCGAGTTTGCGGCCCTTACCAGTCCCAGGGTGGCCGCCGGCCTGCAATCCCGGGGCTATCGGCTGATATCCTTCCGCGATCTGGTGAACGACCGGGAGACCGAGCCATCCGGTCGGCAACCCAAGGATGATTGAGCTCTACTTCGTCAGTGCCAGCCGCTGACCCGGCAGGCGGGGAAGACGGGGAACACCGGTTGACTTCTGCCGGTCTCTCTGGCAGCATTATGTCTATATGCCTCAAGATGCAAAGCTAATGGCAACTGCTGTCAACGGGTAATGTAAATCCTTCCTTTTAAAGCCACGGGGAGTGCCATGGCCGATCCGGGGATGCGCCATCATGGTTTTGCCAGCAGTGCCGCCCTCCAGGAGTATCTCCTGACGCTGCCTCCGGGGGGGCTGGTGCTCGTGCCTCAGATGCGGTTGGCCCACCAGGTCTGGCGGCGGCAGCGGTTGGCGGCCCGGGAGGCCAGAGTGGCGGCCTGGGAACCGGTGGCCATGACTACTCTGGGGGGGTGGTGGCGGCAGCTTTGGCGACAGGCCTGGCTCCCCCAACAGCCCGCCTCCCGGTGGCAACGTCTCTGCTGCTGGCGCCGCATCCTGGAGGCTTTTCCCTTTCAGGGGCAGGTGTTGGCTGATTTGACCTGGGCGGCCCTCCTGGACGAAGCCTATGATCTCCTGCAACGCTATCAGCTTCCCAGGCCGGAGCCGGGCGGCCGGATGTCGCCCCTCATTGCCTGGCGGGAAACCGTGTTCCAGGAATTTGCGGCCCAGATGGCCGGCCAGGGGCTTTTGACCGCCGCCATGGTTCCCGCCGTGCTTTCCGAGGCCCTGGCCGGGGGCAAAGTCAACCTCCCGGACTACCTGGTGGTGGTGGGTCTGGAGACGCCAGCTCCGGCCGAGGAGCAGTGGCTGCAGGCCGTGGCCAGGCGGCGGCCGGTGGTCCGACTGCAGTTATGGGGGCGGGGGGAACAGGACCTCCGTTGCCGGGCGGTGGTCTTGCCGGACCGCCACCAGGAAATGGCCTGGGTGGCGGCCCAGGTTCTGGAGCAGGCCCAGCATCTGCCCTTACACCGGGTGGCCATCACCGCCGCCAACCTGGAGGACTACCTGCCGGACCTGCGCCGGATCTTCCAGGAGCTGTTGGGGCCGGCGGCCACGGTGGCCGGGGGAAGATACAACTTTTCCCTGGGCCCCACCTTGGCCGCTTCCCCCCTGTTCCAGGCGGCCTTCCTGCCTTTGAGGTTTCGGTTGGAGGGTGAATCGCGCCGGGACCTGCTGGCCTGGCTGCAATCCCCCTACTACGGCGTCTGGCGGGAGCATCAAAAGCGCTTCCTGCAGTGGGACCTGCTCTGGCGGCAGCACAACCTGGGTTATGGTTGGGCAGCTCTTCGGCATGCAGCTCAGAAAGCCGAGGCCGGGGTTGAGGATGGAGGGGTTGTGCCCCTCCTGGATCAGGCTTTGGAGCTGCTTCCTGGAGAGCCGGTGCCCATCTCCCATTGGCAGGAGCAGCTTTCCAAGCTCTGGCGTCTGTTGGCCTTTCCCACCGTCCGGGATAATCTCCAGGTGGAGCACTGGCGGCAGCTCCAGGGTCTTCTGGCCGAATTGGCCGCATCCGCAGGTGATCAACCCTGGCCGGCCGACCGCCTCTGGGAATGGCTGTCCTGGGGGGCTGCCCATCAGGATCTGCCCGGGGAAGGCACCTCGGAGGCCGGGATCCAGGTCCAGGGGTTGCTGGAGCTCCGGGGCCTGGACTATGAGGTGATCTTCTGTCTGGGTCTGAATATGGGGGTATTCCCACCGCCGCCCCGGATCCTGCCGCTATTGACCTTCCAGGAGCGGGCTGCGGTGTTGGGAGGCACCTTCACGTCCCAGCACCGTTTTGCGGAAATTGCCTATCGCTATCTCCAGGCCGCGGCCCCCCACCTCATCCTTACCCGACCCCTGGTGTATCAGGAGGAGGAGCAGATTGCCAGCCAACTCATCGCGGCGACCGAAGAGGAGAAAGTCACCTTTGTTCCCTTGAGCCACCGCCATCAAGGTTGGCTGCGCTCCCCGGCGGTGCAGGCGGCTTTCCGTTATCCCCAGGGCGAGAGCCGTTCCCAGCCCGAAGGCCCGGTGCCGGTGGAGTTGCCGGCCCAAATCTCCCTGACGGCGCTGGAGCGGGCTCTGGCCTGCCCCTGCTGGTTTTTCCTGTCTGATCTTTTGGGCCTGCAACCCTTGGCCGAAGCGGAGGTGGGTTTGCCGGCCCAGGTCCGGGGCCAGACCCTGCACCGGGTGGTCTTCAATTTCACCACCAGGTTTGCCAAGGAGTTGGGCAGGCTGGGGTATTGGCAGGATGACCTGGCGTGGCAAGTTCTCCAGAGCGTCATCGAGGCAATAGAAGCAGAAAATCCCCAGGATCCCCACTGGCAGGCCGAGATCACCCGCTGGCAAGGGGAAGAAATGGGTCTGTTGCGCCGCTGGCTGCTGTTGGAAAAAGAGCGCTATCAACAGGGGTGGCGCTGGCTGCAGCAGGAGCAGAATTTCGGCGGCCTGCGGCTGCCGGGCTGGCCCACGGCCCTGCAGGGCCGCCTGGACCGCGTTGATCACCACCCGGATCTGGGCCTCATGGTGTGGGATTACAAGACCGGGGAGATTTTGGCCAAAACGGCGCTGTTGGAAGAGCCCCGCCATTTCCAGTTGGCCGGTTATGTGGCGGCGGTCCAGCAGCGGTGTGTCCAGGTGCCCAAACCGCGACCGGTGCGGGCTGGAATCATTGGCCTGAAATCCATCCGGGGCAGACACCTGAAGTTTGAGGATTACAAACTGGACGCTGCGGCCTGGGAGGCAATCGTCAGGCAGAAGGTGCAGGCCTTGGCGGCGGTGGGAGCGAAATTCCAGGCCGGGGCGGTGGGCCCCGCCCCCAATCCACCCCCATCCCAACGCAACGGCGCCTGCCGATATTGTCCCTTTGCTCTGTTGTGTGGGTTCATGCCGGCGGAGACCGAGGAGGCGGAGGCATGATGGTCGTACCCCCGTTGGATCAGGGACAGCGCCGGCAAGCCGTCAATCCGGCGGTCAGTGTCCATGTGGAAGCACCGGCCGGTTCCGGCAAGACGACGGTCCTCCTGGAGCGTTACCTGACCATTCTGGCGGCCGGAACCCGACCGGAAGACATCCTGGCCCTGACCTTCACCCGGAAAGCGGCGGGGGAACTGCGCACCCGCATCCAAAGGGAATTTTTCCGCAGGAGCCTGGCCAACCAAGCCGATCCGGTGAATCCCTTGGAAGCACAGCTCCAGGAACTGGTCCGGGCGGCTTGGCTCCGCCATGTCAACGGGGAGGGTGACCCTTTTCTGGAACGGCTGCAGATTGCCACCTTCCACAGCTTCTGTGCCCAGATCCTGCGTCTGGTGCCCCATGCCAGCGGCTTGACCCCGGGATTTCGGGTCATGGAGGAGCAGGAGGCCAACCGCCTCCAGGCCGAAGCCGTGGAACAGTTGCGGCGGCAGTTGGCCAAGCTGCCAACCGACCATCCCCAGCGTCAGGCCTTGGTGCGCCGCCTGGTCCGCTTGAACAATTCCTGGCCCAACCTGGCCGGGGAACTCCAACACCTCCTGGCCCGCCGGGATATCCTGAAGCAATTCATCGCCCTGGCCCGGACCAGCCAGGAAGAGGCGGCCTATAATCGACTCCTGGAGGACCAGCTCCAGGAGATGGTCCTGCCCGACGTCCGTCGTCTGGCACGGGAATTCCGCCAGACACCCCTGGGTCGGCAATGGCCGGACCTGGTTCACTACTTGAAAGCCGCCGGGGCCAAGGTGGCGGAAAACCTTCCCGATCACCTGCCGGGGGAGGGGCTCCAGGATCTGGTGGATTGGGTGCGGGTGGCCAAAGGCATCCTCACCGGCAACTGTACCTGTTATCGGGCTTTTAAGCGGCCCTACTTCCCCGAGGGTTTCGGCTCCCAGCTCTGGGCCGACCTGTTCCGGAATATTCCCAGCGAGGTCCTGGCAGCGCTGGTGCCTTTCTGCAACTTGCCGGAAATACTGATACATGCCGATGAGGCCACAGCAGTGCAGGACCTGATGATCCTCCTGACCCGTCTTCTGGACATCTATACGGAGCTCTGTGCCGCCCGCCGGGTGGTGGATTTCACCGCCCTGGAAGAAAAGGCCCTGGATCTGATGGGGCAGGGCGCCCTGCCGTTGGTCTGGTCCCATTTGAACAGCCGCTATCAACACCTGCTGGTGGATGAATGTCAGGATACCAGCAAGCAGCAGATCGAGATCCTCTGCCATCTGGTGGCGGCCTGGCCCCAGACGGGCGGTCAGAGTCTGATGGTGGTGGGAGACCCCAAACAATCCATCTATGGCTGGCGGCAGGCCCGGGTGGAGCTGTTCCTGCGGACCCGGGAAGAGCAGAGATTAGCCGCCTGTCCGGCGGCGCCGCCGCTGGAAATCCTCACGTTGGAGACGAATTTCCGTTCCACGGTCACCCTGGTGGAGTGGGTCAATGGGATTTTCGGTCGGACCATCATGCCGGACAAAGAGACCGGCGGAGTGCCGTTCCATGCCGCGGTGCCGCGGCCCGAAGCCCCCAGGGGCGAGACGCCCCACTTATCCCTGTTTGTAGACGCCGATCCCCAGCGCTGCCGCCGGCAGGAGGCCGCCTGGCTGGCCACGGAACTTTGCCGTCTTCAGGAATCGCTGCCAGACCAGGAGACGGTGGGGGTCCTCCTCTTTACCCGGAAGCACCTGCAGGTCTATTTAGAGGCCTGGCGTCAGGCCGGGCTGAACCTGAGGATCAGAGACGGCCTGCCTCTAATGGCCAGCCGGGTGGTCCAACACGCCCACAATGTGATTACTGCCCTCATCCGTCCTCACGACGACCTGGCCTGGGCCGGTTTGTTGCGGGGGTTTGCCGGGCCCCAGCCCCTCTCCCTGCTGGCTGCCGTGGCCGCCTGCCCCGGTGATTTTTGGTCGGAAAAAATCAGAGATTACGCCGGATCGGCCCAGGGGACGCCGGAGTTGCGGCGGTTTTTAGCCTGCCTGGATGAGGCCGCCGACCAATTGGGGCGGCTGCCGTTACACGAACTACTGGCAAACTGGCTGGCGGCAGCAGGGGCCTGGGAATGGGCGGCCCGGGGGGAAGGGGCGCAAGGGGTGGCCAATCTCAAGACCTACCTGGACCTCCTGGCCACCGCCGCCGCGATGACGCCGAGCGCCGGCCTGGACCAGGTGAACGATCTCCTGGCCCAGACCTATCAGCCCCCCGATCCCCGAGCCCAGGATGCCCCCATCGAGGTTCTTACCGTCCATGCCGCCAAAGGTTTGGAATATGACTATGTCTATCTGCCTTTTCTCGATTGGCAGCCTCTGAGGACCAGGAAAAGCGACACCCCGTTCCTCCTGGAGGAAATCCCCGGTACCGGCACCGCCATGTTGGCGTTAAACCGCCCCTATTACGCAGAGGAACAGAGCGTCTTTTACAACGTTCTGAAAAAAATGGGTGAGGCCAATACCCTGGGCGAGGCCCGACGCCTCTTTTATGTGGCGGTCACCCGGGCCAAACGTCACCTCTTTCTCTCCGGTTGTGCGGGTCTCAATGGCAAGGGTGATTGGAATTTTCCCTCCCAGAGTCCTTTGGGCTGGCTTCGGCAACACTACGCTGACGAGGAGTTAATCCCCAATAGTGAATTGAGATGGTCCGACCCAGACCTGCTGGTCCGGGTGCATCAGGCCCCGAGAAGCTTTCTCCTCTCCTCCCCTACCACCGTCCCGACAGCCGCCGCAGCCAGCCCGACCGAGGGGGAAAGGGAAAGGCCGGAGGCGGCCCGGGATCTTCCTCCGGCCCTGGAAATCCGTTCCCAGCGCCGTCCCTATGAGATGGTGCTGCCCTCCGCCCTGGCCCTGGACAGTCTGGAGGCCCCCGATGAGACCGAGGAGCCCGAGACCGACTCACCCTTCCTGCCGGTGGCCCGGGCCAGGGGCGAGCTGACCCACCGCTTACTGGAAGATGTGGCCCAAAAACGGCCTCTCCCCCCACCCGAGGCCTTGGCAGCAGAGCTGGCCAAGGTGGTGCCCGACGGAGCCGCAGTCCTGGCCCTGGCCCGGGACATCCTGGCCGAAGTGCAGGCCTGCCAGGCCGATCCCTTCCTGGCGCCGCTCCTGGCGGCCGAACTACCGGTGGCCAAGAGCGAATGGCTCCTGGAGGCCTGGGAAGACCTGCCCCTGGGAGAGGGGAAAGACTGCGCCCAAAGCCGGGGTCCCGTGCTCTATCGGGGCAAAATCGACCGGTTGGTCTGCGACGGTCGGGATTGGTGGCTCCTGGATTATAAAACCACTCGGCCCGGCCCGGAACAGACCTGGGAGGAATTTGAGGCCGCCGAAATAGCCAAATACCGGCCCCAGATGGAGGCTTACCGAACCATGGCGGCCAAGTTTTTCGGGTTGTCGCCGCCGGAAACCATCAAAACCGTCCTCTATTTCACCGCAGTCCGCAGGGCGGTAGTTCTTTAGCTTCCTTCCGGAAAATCCCTCGTTGAGAGGCGCGCCTCTCGTAGGGGCTTGATTTATTAAGCACCCCGACGCTCTATCATCTAGGCAGGCGGAGTTTCCGAGGGAATATTAACAGAACCGGTTCCCCGTGGCCCACTTGTAGCAGTCAATGACACCGAAGCGGATTTGGCGGCCATGGCTGAGTAGCAACCGCAGAAGGAAAAATCACCGGTGGAAATGCCTGAAAAGCCCTATATCTGGCCGACGCCCCTGCAACCGGGAGATCTGCTGGCCATCGTCGCCCCGGCCAGCCCCATTTCCCGGGAAGCCTTTGACGCGGGGGTGGCCGTCTTGGAGACCTGGGGTCTCCGTCTGGTCCATGGACCGGAAATCTTCGCCCCCCGCCCCTATACCGCCGCGGCCGATCTGGCCGCCGTCCAACAGTTGGTCCAGGCTATCATCGATCCGGAGGTCAAGGGCATCATCTGTGCCCGGGGCGGCTACGGCACCATCCGCCTCCTGGAACACCTGGATCTGACCCTGCTGGGGCAACACCCCAAATACTTCCTGGGTTTCAGCGATATCACCACTCTGCTCTGCCTCTTCAGCCAGCGGGGCGGGGTTGTCACCTGCCACGGCCCCACGGTGGCCCATCTGGCGGAAATCTGGCCGGAGGCCCAGGAACACTGCCGGCGCCTGTTGATGGCACCTGGACCGGCGCCCCTGCTCTTCACGGACCTCCAGGTCCTGGCCCCGGGAACCGCCCAGGGCCCTCTCCTGGGCGGCAATCTGGCCATTCTCTGCTCCCTCTTGGGCACCCCCTTCGCCCCCACCTTGGCCGGCCATATCCTCCTACTGGAGGATTACAACGAACCGCTCTATCGGATTGACCGGCTCCTGCAGCAACTCCGACTCTCCGGCCGCCTGCAGGGCGTGCAAGCAATCGTTTTGGGCGGTTTCACCGGCTGTGGTCCCCTCCCCCCAATCTGGGAGCTCTTTGCCGCCCTGGGAGCAGACCTGGGCCTGCCGGTCCTGGCCGGACTGCCCATAGGACATCAGCCGGATAATTATGCCCTTCCCCTGGGAACTCCGGTCCGGGTGGATGCCCGGCAACGGACCCTGCAATGGCTGCTGCCGAGCACCCCTTAAACCCGGCGGCTGGCTCCAGGCTAAAACCCTGCTGCAAACTGGCCACCGGCAACGGGTCGCCCTCCCGGCCTGTTCGGAGAAAGAAAATCTCTGGCCATAAAAAAATTATTGCGCAATTTATTAACAATAGATACATTATGATCAGGGAAAAATATTATGAACCGGAGGTGCATTACTATGGAGAGGCAACACGTGCCGCGCCTCGCTGCCCTGCTCCTTCTCGGGCTCGGGCTGCTCCTCCTCGTCTCGGTGGCCATGGCTCGGGAACGGGCCTGTATTCCCTTCCATCTGAAGACCGAGGATGGCAAGATTATCAACCCCCTCACCGGCGAAAATGCCGACCAACCCTACAGTCCCCGCCAGACCTGCGGCGCCTGCCACAATTACGACGAGATCACCAAAGGCTACCATTTTCAACAGGGCTGGGATCGCATCAGCGATGACTTCGGCAAGAAAATGAACAAACCCTGGGTCCTCTCCGACGGCATGCTGGGGAAGTTCTGACCGCCTTCCTTTCGCCAGTTGGCGAAAAAAAAGAATAACAGTCCTGATGAGATGGATATCACCATGTTTGAGTGGGTGGGCGGCGGGCCCACCGATCCCAAACAGATCGGTACGCCTTTCTGCGGCGGCTGTCACCCCGGGGGCGGCGGCCTGGAGTTTGACCGGGACGGCAAACGCTACGACCAGCGCCTGAAGGCGGAACCGTCGCTGGCCCAGGCCTTTGACGGCGATTATTTTAAAAGCAGATGGGATAAATCCGGCGTAGTGGAAGCGGACTGCCTCCTCTGCCATCTCCCGGGGTATAACTTTCCGGAACGCAACAAGCAGTTAAAAATGTACAATTTTAAGTGGGCTTCCACGGCGGCCTCGGGTATCGGCCAGGTAAGCGGGTTCGTCAAAGACAATCAGGAGCCGGTGGTCCGTTATAATAAGCGCCTCTTTAACGATGACGGCAAGATCGTCCTGGAGTTGGCCTATCCCCCGCCTTCGGAGAACTGCAATTTCTGCCACGGCATCTCTGACTCCAAGAAGCGGGGCTTCTCCTGGAATGATCGCCGCAACCACGATGTCCACAACGCCCGGGGGATGTCCTGCGCCGACTGCCACCCGGCCATCGACAATCCCGCTCTAAAAATCACCAAAATCCAGCATCAGTTTGCCAAAGGGGATGAAAACGTCTCCAGTGTGCGGGATGACTTGGACAACACCATCATGACCTGCCGGGATTGCCATTCCCAGGGATATATGGGGGCGCCCCGGCCGGCCCATCTCGGCGTCCGGCCCAACCATCTCCAGAAGTTGGCCTGTGAAACCTGCCATATCCCGACGCTGCACATCGCCGGAGGCGAGGGTTTTGACGTCACCACCGGGGCTATGGTGAATTACCCGGTCTTCAACCTGCAGGATCTGAAGAATTCGCCCAAACGCATCGGCGATTACTTTGATTGGCACCCCCGCTACCAACGCATCAAACGGGGGCAGCTGGCGCCGGTGAACGCCCTCCTGGCCGTGTTTTTTACCAATCTGGATAAAGACGGCATTCACTATCCTCTCTTCGGCCGGGAAAACAAGAAGGCCTACGATAAGATCAAGGATAAATTGCAGCCCAAGAATCCCATGAAGCCGGAGCTGCACACCCCGGAACAGATCAAGCTGATGCTCACCGCGCTCAGCGAGACCCTGCAAGGCAACAAGCGTTTCCAGCAGATCAAGCCCTATTACCATAAGGGCGGCAAGCACTATCATCTCAATGAGAAGGGTGAGGTGGTGGTCGAAGATGACCATACCTATGCCGGCCATGTGGAAGGGTTTAATATCAACCACAACGTGGCCCCGGCGGCTTTAGCCCTGGGGGCCAATGGCTGTGGCGACTGCCATTCCTCCGAGGCCCACATGTTCAAGGGCCAGATCGTCACCGATATGTTCGGACCGCCGGATGGCAAACCCCTGACCATCAGCTCCGGCCGCCTCTTCGGCTGTCAACCCTGGGTTTTTTACCTCAATCAGTTCCATCAGCTCTATCTATCGCCCTATGCCAACATCCTGATGCTGTTGGTGGTCTTTGGCCTGGTGCTGCATTATACCGGCCAGGGCCCCAAAGTCGCGGATTATTACAAGTCGCCGCCGGAGATCGTCTGGTTCCCGCTCTCCGAGCGCTGGACCCATCTCTTCCGGATGGTCAGCTTCCTGATCCTGGCCTTCACCGGCTATATCTTCTTCTTTAACAATATTACCCTGTTGCGTCTATCTTTCGGTACACCCCAGACCGCGGTGGTGGTCCATTGGGTGGCGGGCCTCATTTTCATCGCCGCCTCCATCGCCAGCGTGGCTCTCTGGGGCAAATATGCCCGCTTCGCCCCGTATGACAAGGAATGGCTGGCCAAGAAGGGCGGCTACATCGGCGGCCAGGAGGTCAAAGTCCCGGCCGGGCGGCTGAACGCCGGGCAGAAGATCTTCTTCTGGCTCACCGGCATCCTGACGCTCATCACCGGCGTCACCGGCGTGCTCCTGATCTTCAAGGAGAGCCTGCCCCTGAGTCTGAGTTGCCTCACCTCCACCATCCATGGCTTCTTTGCGGTGATTTTCGTGGCCTCGGTCATCGCCCATGCCTATCTGGGCACCATTGCCAACCCCGGCACATGGCAGGTCCTGGTGCACGGCAAGGTCAGCCGCAATTGGGCCAAAAAACACCACTCCGAGTGGTATAAGGAGTACGAGCAGCAGGAGCAGGCCCAGAAACCCGCCCAAGAATAACTAACCCCATCTCGGCTTGGCGGCAGGCACCTCAAAGGAGCCTGCCGCCGGCTCTCTCTCTCCTCCAGGTTTATCTGCGTTTTTGACTTGACACAGGACGAAGACTCTCTTAATTTATACTAAAATGATATATATTAAATATTGTGAAATGGAGGCGGCCATGAAATTTGTGGAACAATGCCCCGCTGACGCTTCCGCCGACCTGATCTATCGGGTCTGCCCCATGCATCTGTTGGAGCCCATGGAACTCATCAAGGACCTCAAGACCGGTCAGGTCTTGGAAATCCTGACGGATTATGACGGCGCCCTGGAAGATATCCCGGCCTGGTGTGCCAAACACGGCCAGGAGTTTGTGGGTCTGTGCGAGGACACCGAGCAGGAAGGGTGCTATAAACTGTATATCCGCAAACTCCATTAAGGAGAAGAGTGATGCACATCGTCTATTTGGATCATGCTGGCGCCACGCCGGTCCGGCCCGAAGTACTGGAGGCCATGCTCCCCTATTTTTCGGAAAAATTCGGCAACCCGTCGGCGGTCTATGATCTGGGGGCCGCCGTCAAAGACGCCGTTGAAGAGCAGCGGGCCAAGGTAGCGGCCCTGGTGGGCGCCGAAGCCAAGAATATCATTTTCACCTCTTCCGGGGCCGAGGCCAATAATCTGGCCATCAAAGGGGTCTGTCTGGCCCGGCAGCAGAAAGGCCGGCATCTGATTGTCTCGGGCATTGAACATCACTCGGTGCTCAATGCGGCCCGTTACCTGGAAAAATTCCATGATTTTGAGGCCACTTTCCTGCCGGTGGACAAGTACGGGCGGGTAGACCCGGAACGGCTGGCCAAGGCCCTGACTCCGGCCACGGTCCTGGTCTCCATCCAACATGCCAGCAACGAGATCGGCACCATTCAAGACCTGCCCCGGCTGGCGGCAGTCTGCCGGCAGGCGGGGGTGCCTTTGCACACCGACGCCATTGCCACGGCCGGACTGGTGCCCATCGATGTGCAGGCCCTGGGGGTAGACCTGCTCAGCCTCAACGGCTCGGGCCTGTCCGGTCCCAAGGGTATCGGCGCCCTCTATTTCCGCCCGGGCCTGCGGCTGGTGCCTCAGATTCACGGCGGCATCCAGGAAGACGGCCGGCGGGGCGGCACCGAAAATGTTCCGGGCATCATCGGCCTGGGCCGAGCCGCGGAGCTGGCCCGACAGGAGCTGCCGCAACGGGCCGCCTCTCTCCAGAAGCTGCGGGACCGCTTGGTAACCGGCGTCTTGACCGAGGTGCCGGAGGTTATCTACACCGGCCATCCGGAGCAGCGTCTCCCCGGCCATGCCAGTTTCTGTGTCGAGGGGATCGAAGGCGAGGCCCTGTTGTTCATGCTCAGCCGCCAGGGGATCTATGCCAACACCGGTTCGGCCTGTGCCTCCAAGGCCTTGAAGACCTCGCCGGTCTTATGCGCCCTGGGCATCCGGCCGGATCTGGCCCAGGGCTCCATCGTCTTTACCTTCAGCAGCAGCAATCGGGAGGAGGACGTGAGCGCAGTCCTGCGGGAATTGCCGGCCGCCGTGGCCAAACTTAGGTCCTTCTCGCCGGTCTGGCGGAAGCGGGCGGCAGGAGGGGCGGCATGAAGATCTCCACCAGAAGCCGTTACGGCGTCCGGCTGCTGCTGGATATGGCCAGCCGCTATCAGAAGGGGCCGGTACATCTGGCCGACGTGGCAGCCAACCAGGGGATCTCCCTGAAATATCTGGAACAGATCATCATCCCCCTGAAAAAGGCCAACTATATCAAAAGCGTGCGGGGGCCCAAAGGCGGCCATAGCCTGGCCCGCCCGCCGGAGGAGATTACGGTGGGCGAAATCGTCGCCCTCCTGGAAGAGGGGGATACCTTCCTGGAATGTTCCAGCCGTCCGGAGGCCTGTGATCGGGCCGGCCTCTGTCTCACCCGGGATGTCTGGCGGGAGGCGGCCAAGGCCATGTTTGACCATCTCAACGCCATTACTTTGGCTGACTTATTGAAAAAAAGTCAGCCGGCACCGACTGGAGGAAATAACCATGTATTCCCCTATCGTCATGGATCACTTTAACAATCCCCGCAATATCGGCGTCATCGACGACCCGGACGGCTTCGGGGAAGTAGGCAATCCCGTCTGTGGCGACATGATGTCCTTTTATATCAAGGTCAAGGACGATGTCATCACCGACATCAAATATCAAACCTTCGGCTGTGTGGCCGCCATCGCCGTCTCCAGCATCGTCAGCGAGATGGCCAAAGGCAAGACCCTGGCCGAGGCCAAAAAGATCAGCAAAAAGGCGGCCGCCGAAGCCCTGGGCGGCCTGCCCCAGAATAAAATGCACTGCTCCAACCTGGGAGCCGAAGCCCTGGCTTTGGCCATCGAGGATTACGAAAAAAAACGACGCAATTAATCTCCACTGAGACTGGGGCCAGGGGCGGGCCTGCGACCCGCCCTTTCTGCGGCCAGCGCCCGCCTGGGAGGATCTCGCCATGATCCTCTCCAGCAAAGGACGTCTAACCACCATGAGCCTCTTTTGAGAAAATTTTCTCTTTATTAGAAAAGAGTTGTTCTTCATTAATTACATGTAATAAAATAATTTCATGTTGACGTCTCAATCTCTGACCACGGAAGATGCCTGCCGGCAGCGCCCACCGCTGGCCACCCGCCCCTTGCTGGCGCAGCCGGAATGTGACCAACTGGCAGCGCTTTTCAAAGTCTTTGCCAATCCCCATCGGCTGCGGCTGCTGCATGCCCTGGTGCGGGCCGGCGAAATCCGGGTGGGGGATCTGGCCGCCGCCCTGGGCCTGAAAATTCAGGCCGTCTCCAATCAACTGCAGCGTCTGGCGGACCAGGGCTTGGTGGCGGCTCGTCGGGACGGCCACAATATCTTCTACCGCCTGAATAACCCCTGTCTACCCGAGATCCTGGAACACGGCCTGTGCCTCCTGGAGACGACCGGCCGCCAGGGGTGAGCAGGAGGGGGCAGTTGGGTGGTTCCTGGCGGCAGGGTAACCAGCAACTGGCCTCTGGCCAAGGCGTTTTCTAACTAATTGTCATGACTAAAAAATTTACCAGAGAACCGTGAAAATATAGGCTGTTGCCTTGGGGTAGCTTGGGCGGGCACGGAGGCCCGCCCCACTAACAGAGAGCCTAAAAGAGAAGCTCTGCCGGAAACTGGAAACCGTAACTGATTTTTCTGACCACTGGCCACTGACAACTTTATTTTCTTGGTAATTACCGTGACTTGTGGGTCACCCGCTAACCATGAAAATCTAGGTTGGTTGCAGGGGGCCGGGGCCGGGGCCGGCAAGGATGCCTGCCTTACGGACTTCCCTCTAATCTCTATGAACTATGAACTACGAACTTTATTTTCTAACTGGCAACCGGCGAAAGGAGGATCCCCATGGGCCGAGACTTACCCACAGAAGACCCTTTGGTCCGCATGCAGCGAGACCTGAGGCGAGCTTTACAGAAAAAACCCGAAGAGATCAAATGGGGCATGGTCATTGACATTGCCAAGTGTATCGGTTGCCATGCCTGCACCATTTCCTGTGTGGCGGAGAACAAATTGCCGCCGGGGGTGGTCTATCGGGTGGTGGTGGAAGAAGAAATCGGCAGCTTCCCCAATGTCCGCCGGCGTTTTATTCCTCGTCCCTGTCTTCATTGCCAGAATCCCCCCTGTACCAAAGTCTGTCCGGTCTCGGCTACCTGGAAGAATAATCAAGGAGTGGTGGTGGTGGACTACAGCCTCTGCATCGGCTGCCGCTATTGCCTCGTGGCCTGCCCCTATTCGGCTCGCACCTCCGACTTTGCCGAATGGTATACCGCCGGCACCCCCGACTTGGCGGGTAAGCTGGTGGGGCGCAAAGTTGCGGCCAACGGCTACGAAGTGCGGCCGGCCGCGGAGTATGGCCAGCAATGGCCGGACCGGGGCAAGGGCTCACCCATCGGCAATGCCCGTAAATGCCATTTCTGTATGCATCGGGTCAAGGTGGGCATGCTGCCGGCCTGTGTTACCACCTGTATCGGGCGGGCCACCATCTTCGGCGACCGCACCGATCAAGACAGCCTGGTGGCCGAGATGCTCGGTTCACCCCGCATCTTCCGCCTCAAAGAAGATCTGGGGACCCAGCCGGCGGTCTATTATCTCAAGTAAGGGGGCGCTGCCATGAACGACTATCGTATTTACAAGACCCTCATGACTCTGGCCATCGCCGGTCTGATCATCGGCAGTTATGGGGTGATCTCCGTGCTCATCTGGGGCAAACATGCCACCGCCCTGGGCTCCTATGTTCCCTGGGGGCTGTGGGTGGCCGTCTATCTGCTCTTCCTGGGGCTGACCGCCGGGGCCTTTCTCATTACCATCCTGACCTACGTCTTCCGGGTGAAGATCTTTAAGCCGGTGGGTCCCCTGGCGGCCTTTACGGTGCTGGTGGTGATCATCAGCGAAGTGATCATGATCAGCTTTGATCTGGGCCATTTCTCCCGGATCTACCGCTTCTTAATCTCCCCGGGCTTCTATTCCATGATCTTCTGGATGGTGGTCTTCACCAATGCCATGATCATCATTTATCTGCTGGAGTGTTACTTCCTGCTCCGGGAGCGGCTCATCGGCTGGTCCCAGGAAGAGGGGCGGCCCGGCCGAACGTTCTATGGTTGGCTGAGCTTCGGCAAAACCAGCTATACCAGGACGGACCGGGAAAATGATGACCGTTGGGTCCGCTGGCTCTCCATTATCAGTCTGCCGGTGGGACTCATCTTTTATGGCGTCAACGGCGCCATCTTTGCCATCCTCTTGAACCGGCCCATCTGGAACGGCGCCTTGACGCCGCTGTTGTTTATCATCACGGCGTTGCTCTCCGGCGGCGCCCTCATCACCTTCCTGATCTATATTTTTAAGATCGACGACACCATGGTGCATTATTTGGGCCGGGTGGTGCGTTTCCTGATGGTGACCTTCCTGTTTCTGGAGGCCCTGCAGTTTTTTGTGGGCTACAGCACCGGGGTCATTATTGAGCGGGCCAGTCTGGAGATCATCGCCTTCGGACCTTACTGGTGGGTCTTCTGGATCGTCCACCTGCTGATCGGCAGTTTTATCCCCCTGGCCCTGCTGATGGCCTTCCCCGACGACGCCAGGAGTGTAGCCTGGGCCTGCGCCCTGATTATCCTCTGTTTCATTGCGGTGCGCCTCAATTTCGTCATTCCGGACCAGGCCGTTTATAAACTGGAGGGGTTGGAGAACACCTTCTACCATTGGCGGCTGCGGACCATTGAATATTTCCCCAATCTTACCGAATGGCTGACCAGCCTCTGGGTCTTCTCCCTGGGCCTGTTGGGATTCCTGTTGGGTACCCGGTGGCTGCCCCTGGTCGCCGCGGGGAAAGGAGAAGAGGAACATGTCTAAGATCCAGTTGCAGGGTATGATGGAGTTAATAAATCAGAGGGTGGACCGGCGGGAATTCCTCAAGTGTTCAGCCTTCCTGGGCGGGTCTTTGGCAGCCTCCACCTGCCTGGCTAAAATGGCCGCGGCCATGACCCCGGAGGACTGGCAGCGCCTGCACATCGGCGATCATTATGTGCATTATAAACCAGAGAACCAGATCTATTCCGTCTGCCAGCAGTGCAACACCAACTGCGGCATCAAAGTGAAGCTGGTGGACGGCATGGTGGCCAAGATTGACGGCAATCCCTACAGTCCCTGGACCCTGACCCCCAATATCAGTTACGACACCCCCATCCAGGAGGCGGCCACCATCGAAGGGGCCATCTGTCCCAAGGGTCAGGCCGGTATCCAGGCCCTCTACGACCCCTACCGCATCGTCAAGGTCCTGAAACGGGCCGGCAAACGGGGAGAAAATAAATGGCAGGTCATCCCCTTTGACCAGGCCATCAGTGAAATCGTCAACGGCGGTGATCTGTTCGGCGAAGGCAAGGTGGAGGGTTTAAAAGACATTTGCGCCTGCCGGGATCCCAAGATCGCCGCGGCCCTGGCCGAAGACGCGGCCCAGGTGGCGGCCAAAAAGATGAGCCTGGAGGACTTTAAGGCCAAGCATGCCGATAACCTGAAATATCTCATTGATCCGGACCACCCCGACCTGGGTCTGAAGAATAATCAGCTCTGCTTCAACTGGGGGCGCCTGAAAGCTGGACGGGCTGAACTGCTGAAGCGGTTCTTCAGCACCGGTTTGGGCACCATCAATACCCACGGCCACACCACCGTCTGTCAGGGCTCCCTCTATTTTACCTGTAAGGCCATGAGCGACCAGTTCGAGGAGGGCAAGTTCACCGGCGGCAGCAAATTCTATTGGCAGGGCGACCTGGGCAACGCCGAGTTCATCCTGTTCGTCGGCTCCAGCCCCTACGAGGCCAACTACGGCCCCCCCTGGCGGGCTGCCAAGGTCTCCCAGGGCATTGTCGAGAGCGGCGTCAAGATCGCCGTGGTCGACCCCCGCTGCTCCAAAACCGCCGCCCGGGCCTGGAAATGGCTACCGGTGCGGCCCAACGGCGTCGCTGCGGTGGGGTGGGGCATGATCCGCTGGATCATCGAGAACCAGCGCTACGATGCCCGCTACCTGGCCAACGCCAATAAAGCCGCGGCCAAAGCGGTGAACGAGCCCACCTGGACCCAGGCCGCCTGGCTGGTGAAGATCAAAGATGGCCAACCCTTCACCTTCCTCCGGGGCTCGGATCTGGGTATCCCCACCCAGAAGCGGCCGAAAAAGAAGGGCGATGGCGAGTGGGAGTTTGATGCCTTCCTCGTCTATAAAGACGGCAAACCCGTGCCCTTTGACCCCAATGACGAGCAGACGCCGGTCACCGGCGACCTCCTGGTGGATACGGTCATCAACGGCATCCCGGTCAAGAGCGTCCTGCAGATCTATAAAGAGGCCGCCATGGAACACAGCCTGGCTGACTGGGCCAAGCTGGCCGGGGTGCGGGAAAGCGATATCCGGGACCTGGCCCGGGAGTTCACCAACTACGGCAAACACGCCGTGGCCGATATCCATCGGGGCGTCTCCCAGCACACCTCCGGCTTTTATAACGTCCTCTCCTACATGTTCCTGAACATCCTCATCGGCAATCACGACTGGATGGGCGGCCTGTCCAAGGCCACCACCTATAACATCACGGGGGATAAAGAGGGCAAGCCCTTCGATACCACCAAGCAGGATAAGAAATTCAAACCCTGGGGGATTTCCATCATCCGCCACGGCGTCAAATATGACAAGTCCACCCTCTTCCAAGGCTTCCCGGCCAAGCGGGTTTGGTATCCCTTTGCCAGCGATATCTATCAGGAAGTCATTCCCAGCATGGGGGATATGTACCCCTATCAGATCAAGGCCCTGTTCCTCTATATGGCCGCGCCCACTTATGCCCTGCCGGCCGGCCACAAACTCATCGAGATCCTGAGCGACCCGAAAAAGATCCCTCTGATCTTTGCCTCGGACATTACCATCGGCGAGACCAGCATGTACGCCGACTACATCTTTCCGGACGTCACCTTCCTGGAACGCTGGGAATTCTCCGGCTCCCACCCCTCGGTGACCCCCAAGGTGGCGCCGTTCCGGCAGCCGGTTGCGGCGCCGCTGACCGATACGGTGACGGTCTTCGGGGAGCAGATGCCTCTGAACCTGGAGGCCCTCATCCTGGGTCTGGCCGAAAAGCTCCAGGTCCCTGGATTCGGCGAGAACGCCTTCGGCCCCGGCCAGCACCTGAAACGGGAAGAAGATTTCTACCTGCGTATGGTGGCCAACATCGCCTTTGGCGATAAACCCGATGGCTCGGAAAAGGTCAAACCGGCCACGGCCGAAGAGATGAAGATCTTTGCCGAGGCCCGGCGGCACCTGCCGGCCACCGTCTTTGATCTGAAACGCTGGCAGGCGGTGGTGGGCGAGGAATGGTGGCCCTATGTGGTGACGGTCCTCAACCGAGGCGGCCGCTTCCAGAACTACCAACAGGCCTACAAAGACGGCCAGATGGCCAATAAGTACGGCAAGATGCTGGGGATTTATTTCGACAACCTGGTGACCACGAAGAATTCCATGACCGGCAAGCCCTATATCGGCCATGGACACTACATCGAAGGGCCCCGGGACTGCACCGGCAAACTCATCGACGATGCCCCCCAGGGCTATGATCTGACCATGATCACCTATAAAACCATCACCCAGACCAAATCCCGGACCATCGGCAATTACTGGCTCGATGCCGTTCTGCCTGAGAACTTCGTGGAGATGTCACCGTTCGATGCCCAACGCCTGGGGCTGAAGGCCGGCGATCAGGTCAAATTGGTCTCCGCCAGCAACCCCGAGGGCGTCTGGGACCTGAGCAACGGCCGCCTCAAACCCATGATCGGCAAGGTAAGGATCGAGCAGGGCCTCCGTCCCGGCGTGGTGGCCTTCTCCCTGGGCTTCGGCCACTGGGCCGCGGGCAGCAGCCAGTTCATTATTGACGGCGTGGCCATCCCGGCCGATCCCCGTCGGGCCAGGGGAGTCCACGGCAACGCCGCCATGCGCCTTGATCCGGTCCTGAAGAACACCGGCCTGGTGGATCCGGTGGGCGGCAGCGCCGTCTTCTATCAGAGTCCGGTGAAGGTCGTCAAGGTCTAGGCGGCATGGCGCGGTGGCGGTGAGGGGAGGTGGCCAGGGGGCCAACCCCTGCCCCCTTCCCTCAGACCTCTCCACCAACCCTGACGGAGGCTTTTTCTTTCCTGAAAGCCAAGATCCAGGGTGTGCGTGTAGCTTTAAATATGTTAAAAATAACCTATCCTGCCGGGAGCCGTCCGCGGACCACGGCCGCAAGAAGGACAAACCCATGGTTGAGGCAATCCCTCCAAGGGTGGTGACAGCCGCCAGGTTCGACCAGCTCCTGGCTGACTCGGTGGCGGCTCATGGCCACCTCTGCCCTGGCCAGGTGGTCGGTGTGCGTATGGCTCTGGTGGGACTGCGCCTCCTCAATTTTGCCGTGCCGCCGACGCTGCCCGAACTGAAGCGGCTCATCATTTTTGTGGAGATGGACCGCTGCACCGCCGACGCCGTGGCCCATGTCACCGGGGTGAAGCTGGGGCGGCGCTCTTTGAAATTCATGGATTACGGCATCATGGCCGCCACGTTCGTGGACCTGCAGACCCAACAGGCCTACCGGATCATCTCCACGGAAGAGTCCCGGGACCTGGCCCAGGCCTTCTGCCCCGGGGAGTCCAGCCGGGTGCAGCAGCAGATCCAAGCTTATAAAATCATGCCCGATGCCATCATGTTCCGGGTGCAGGAAGTCACCGTGGACCTGACGCCCTTTGACCTGCCCGGCCCCACCCGCCGCCGGGTCACCTGCCGGCGCTGCGGCCAGGTGGTGCGGGACCATCGGGAAGTGGTGCACAACGGCGAAGTCTTATGCCGGCCCTGCGCCGGCGGCGCCTATTTTGCCCAGCCCCGGGAGATCGCCTTCCCGGGGATGGACTGGGCCCCGGCGGCCGGACGAGAGCGGCCTGACAAGGCGGCGCCCCCCCAACCTCTGATTCCCGACCTGAAGATGGGGAAACTATTATGATCAAAACCGTCAAGGTGGAAGAGGCCGTGGGCCTGAAGCTGGCCCATGACATCACGGAAATCCGCCCCGGCGAGTTCAAGGGCCCGGCCTTCCGCCAGGGTCATACCGTCTGTTCCGAGGATATCTGTCGCCTGCAGCGTCTGGGGAAGAACCATCTCTACGTCATTGAACTGAATCCGGATGACATCCACGAAAATGAGGCAGCCGCCCTGTTGGCCGACGCCTTGGCCGGCGAGGGGGTGGTCTGGCAGGATAATCCCATGGAAGGGAAGATCAATCTGTATGCCGCCCATGACGGCCTGTTGCGCGTCAATGTGGCCACCCTGGCGGCTTTCAATATGATTGACGAGGTCATGTGCGCCACCCTCCACAACCACACCCTGGTGCGCCAGGGCGAGAAGGTGGCGGCCACCCGGGCCATTCCCCTGGTCATGAAACGGGCCCCCATCGAGCGGGCCGCAGCCATCGCCCGTTCCCAGGGAGCGGTGCTGAGCGTCAAATCCCTGTCGGCCACCCAGGTGGGGGTCATCATCACCGGCAATGAGGTCTATAACGGGCTCATTGCGGATAAGTTTGCGCCCATCCTCTCCCGGAAAGTAGCAGCCCTGGGTTCCCAGGTCAGCGCCGTGGATTTTGCCCCTGACGATGCCGGACACATCGCCCAGTTGATCCGGAGCCAGCTGGCGCAGGGCTGCCGCCTGCTCCTGCTCAGCGGCGGCATGAGCGTCGATCCCGACGACGTCACCCGCCACGCCATCCGCCTGGCCGGGGCCGCCGAGGTCTACTACGGTTCCGCGGTGCTCCCCGGCGCCATGTTCCTGGTGGCCTACCTGGGCGACGTGCCCCTTCTGGGCGTCCCCGCCTGCGCCCTGCACCACCCCATCACCGTCCTGGACCTCATCCTGCCCAGGGTGCTGGCCGGCGAGCATATCACCAAAAAAGACCTGGCCCTCCTGGGCCACGGCGGCCTCTGCCAGGACTGCCCGGAGTGTATATATCCCCGCTGCGGCTTCGGCAAGGGAGTATAACCGGCCCGGTCCGGCGGGACGGATTGGCTGCCACCACCAAGGCGGGCCGAGCCCCCCGGCCCGCCTCTTCTCCTCGCCGCCCGCCCTAAGCCGCCTGCCGCTCCTCACCGTCCTCCCAATGGAGGGCGGCGGTGGGGCAGTGCTGTACACAGAGGCTGCATTTCAGACAATCACCCCGATTGGCCATGCCCTGGGGGTCCTTCAGGGCAACCGGGGCCAGCTGCATGGGGCACTGCCGGGCACAGATTCCACAATCTATACAACGAGTTGCTTCCATCTCCAGGGGACGGCGATTCCTGCCCACCCAACTGGACATGGTGCCGATGGGACAGAGATAGCACCAGACCCGCTGCTGGAAGATCAGACCCAGGACCACGGCCACCACGGTGGTGACAGTGAGCATGAGGACAAAAAAACCGCCAATGGCAATGGGATCCGGCCAGAGGCGGATGATCATCACCGTCAAGACCGTCATCAAAAACCCCATGACTCCCAACCGCAGCGGCAGACGGCGGAATACCGCCGGGATGGGCCGCTGCCGGCTGAGGCGGCTGAGCAGACTATCCTCAAAAGAACCCCGGGGACAGAGCCAGTTACACCAGGAACGTCCCTGAAAAGCAGCAATGCCAATGCCCAACAGCATGCACGCCGGAATGAAATAGCCCAGCACCGGGAAAAACCACCCGGCGACCAGGAGGACCAGGAAAAATACCCCCATGATCAGTTGCTTTATCCCCCGCACCCGGACCCATTGCGCGGCGGCCGCCTTCCGGGCCTGGCGCCGAGCCACACTTAGTCTGGGACCGCGGTGGGCCCGGGTTTCCGCTGGAACAGAGGAAGATTGGGAAACTGCGCTCTCCATTGAGTTCTGCGCCTCCTGTTAAATTATTTAATAATTGCGAAATATTGCATTAACGAGAGAAAAAAATATCCCGCCTTTTTCTATTCTGCCACTCCGACCTGATCGCCCTCGGGGTAAGCCTCCGATTCCGGCCCCGTCAGGGAGCCCCGCACCGCCAGGGCTTCCAACAGAACCTGGCGCATGATGCGGCAGGCCTCGGTGATCTGGGGGGTGGCCAGCCGGTAGTAAATGGTGGTCCCCTGCCGACGGGTGGTCAGGATGCCTTTCTGGCGCATGACCGCCAGATGCTGGGAAAGATTGGGTTTGGCGATGTCCAAGGCCGCCACCATGGCTGCCACTGACATCTCCCCATCTTTCAAGAGATTGAGGATCTGCAGACGTTTGGCATTGGCCAAAGTTTGGCAGATATCGGCCTGCAGTTCAAAAAACCGCAGGTCGGCGGCGCTGGTTGATAATTTTTCATTGTTGCGCATAATTGAAATTATATTAACTCATCGAAGAAATTTTGTCAAGGCAAAACCCCCGAAAAAATTTTGTTGCAGCCACGCTGGCCGGATCTGCTCAGGTCCTCGGCCTCCGGATTTTTTTTCGAAAAAACCTGGACACCACCTATACTTGAGTCTTATTTTTGATATACAACCGTTATCCTGACACCAGCAGGAGGGTTTATCCATGAACATCGTCATTGAAGGCCGTAATCTGGAAGTGTTGCCGGAATGGCGCCAAAAGATCGAACTTGAAATGGCCCGTCTGCAAAAACGCTATTTCGATCCCATCCTCAATGCCCGGGTGGAAATCATCGGCTCCGGCCACCATCGCCAGGGCCAGTTTGAAATCCGCCTGGTGGCCAACGTTCCCGGCAACGTCCTGACCGTTACCCGCCAAGGCGAATTGGTGACCCCTCTGATCATCGAGGCTTTTGACGTGTTAGATCGGCGTCTCCAGGAGGTTTCCGACTCCCGGCAGAAAAAGACCAAGAATCATGTGGAGACCTCTCTGACCGGGAGAATCGTGCGTCTCTTTCCCCACGAAGATTTCGGCTTCATCGAGACCGGAGATGGAACCGAAATATATTTCCACGCCAACGCCGTTAAGAAGGGCAAGTTTGAACATCTCCAGGTCGGCCAAAAAGTTAAACTTGCCTGGGAAGAGGGCCTGAAAGGCCCCCAGGCTACCTGGGTGCGGCTCCAGGAATAAGATGGAGTTGGAAGCATGCGGCAGGAGTTGGCCCCTTGATCTGATGACCCCGCTCTGACGATGAACTGCGAGGAGGAGAAACGTGGCAGAAGATATCTTGGCAAAAGGTGCAATCTTACAGAGGGATAAGGCGACCTACGCCATTGCCCCCCACATCCCCGGGGGCCTGATTACCGATTTTGATCTGCTCCGCCGTTTGGCGGACGCGGCTGAAAAATATAAGGTCAAGGCCATAAAATTGACCTCGGCCCAGCGAATGGCTCTGGTGGGTTTAGCCGAGGGCGATCTCGACCAGATCTGGCAAGAACTGGGCATGAGCCCCGGTGCCGCCATCGGTCTGTGTGTGCGGTCGGTGAAATTCTGTCCGGGCACCGATTTCTGCCGCATCGGCCTGCAGGATGCCGTAAAAGTCGGCCTGGCCCTGGACAGCAAATACCACGGCTTTGAGCTCCCTTACAAGTTTAAGATCGGGGTCTCCGGCTGTCCCAATTCCTGCGCGGAGAGCGCCGGGAAAGACGTGGGTCTGGTGGGTTTTAAAAACGGCTGGCGGGTCTACGCCGGCGGCTTCCTCTCCGGGATCAAACCCCGCCTCGCCGACGTCATCGCCGATGAGCTGGACGACTTCCAGGCCATGCAGCTGGTGGATCGGATCATTGACTGGTATATCAAGGTCAATAAGAAACGCCGTCTGGGAAAAATCATTGACGAGGTGGGCCTGGAGACGTTCAAACAGGAATTGGGATTATAAATCCGGCCCAACGGCCCGAACCATTTTTCCGAGGGAGGTTCTTGCCAGACCGATTTCTTTGGGATATAAATATAATTTGTGTGGTGGGCGTAGCTCAGTGGCAGAGCACCGGGTTGTGGCCCCGGTGGCCGCGGGTTCAAATCCCGTCGCTCACCCCAATTATTCAATGGGTTAGCTGATTATCGCTGGCCCTTTTTTTTCGCCGGTCTCTTCCCACGGTTTCGGAGGCAGCCTGGAGCGCTGAAAATTTCGAGAAAGTTCGCCGGGGTTGTCATGCTGAGGAAGCGGAGTTGCTGAGGAATCTCAGCTCCTGCGCTCAAGGCAGTCCGCCGGCGGCCGGCGTCTGCCCCTCTGGGGGATAGCTTCGGCTCAGCGGCAGGAACGGGGGGATAAAAAAGGCACGCCACCGGATTGCCGGCAACGTGCCTTGGATCGTTCACCGTGGTGGAGCTGATCGGAGTCGAACCGACGACCTCTTGAATGCCATTCAAGCGCTCTCCCAACTGAGCTACAGCCCCACGGCATTACTCTTATAAATCTATCAAAAAGAAATTATCTGTCAAGTAGTCAGGTCCCAGAAAAATGCTCCTGGCACCGGCTCGGCGCCGTTGCCGGGGGGCTACCCTGTAGCTTCCATGGTATTATTGCTGTCGGCCCGGCCAGCAATGAATTGCTGGATGGGTTCCAGGGAAGAGTGGCGGAAGCCCTCGGGATCGGTGTGGAGGATGATCCGCCCCTGGTGCAGGAAGGCGATGGAATCGGCCAGAGAGAAGGCCAACCCCAGATCGTGGCTGATGATGACGGCCGTTACCTTGAGCCTGCGGACGGTGGAGGCGATGAGCTCCCCGATGGTGGTGGTCATGATGGGGTCCAAGCCGGTGGTAGGTTCATCGAAGAGGAGGATCTCGGGGTCCAAAGCCAGAGCCCGGGCCAGGGCCACCCGTTTGCGCATGCCGCCGGAGAGTTCACCGGGCATCTTCTCGGTGATCCCCTGTAAACCCACCTGCTGCAGTTTTTCTCTCACCAGTTCTTGGATTTTCGGCCAACTCCAATTGGTGTGCTCCCGCAGGGGAAAGGCCACGTTCTCGCCCACGGTCAAGGAATCGAACAGGGCGCCGTTTTGGAAGAGATAGCCGAACCGCTGCCGGAGGCTGAACAACTGGCGTTCCCCCAGATCCGGCAGATTTTGGCCGTCAACCAAAACCCGCCCTCGATCAGGGAGCAGCAGCCCCAACAGATGTTTTAACAGGACGCTCTTGCCGCCCCCCGACCGTCCCAAAATGACCGTGATCTCCCCCCGGGGGATGGCCAGATCAATGCCCTGCAATACCTTCAGACCGTTGAAAGATTTGTAAACCTGTTCCAGTTGAATGATAGGAGGTTTTTCCATACAGTTCTCATTCGCTGGCAGGCAGGGCGGTTGCGCTCGGAATCGGTGGTGGGCAACCGGAGACCGCCTAGAACAACATGGCCGTGAGGATGTAATCAAAAATCAGGATGGCGATGGCCGACAGCACCACGGCCCGGGTGGTCACCAAACCGACGCCCTCGGCCCCGCCGCTGGCCTGCAATCCCTGGTAGCAGCTGATAACCGCCAGAAGCAGTCCGAAGACCACTGATTTGAACAGACCGTTATAGAGATCATCGGCGGTCACCACTTCCAGCATCTTCTGCATGTAGGTGCCGGGATTGACCCCCAAGAGGATTACCCCGACAAAATAGCCCCCCACGATACCGATGAAGACGCTGATTACCGTCAGGAGGGGGACCATAATAACACTGGCCAACATCCGGGGCAGGGCCAGATAATGTACCGGATGGACCGCCATGGCCAACAGGGCGTCCACCTGTTCGGTGACCTTCATGGTACCCAGCTCCGCCGCCATGGCCGAACCGGCCCGGGCGGCCACCATCAGGGAGGTCAACACCGGCCCCAACTCCCGGGTCATGGATAACGCCACCCCCGCCCCCAGCATGCTCTCGCCGCCGAATTTGCGCAGTCCATAATAGGCCTGGAGGGCCAGCACCATGCCGGTGAATAACCCCGTGAGCATGACGATAAAAAGAGATTTGACCCCGATAAATTCCAATTGGCGGAAAAAATAACGCCAACGGTAGGGGCGGCGGGGCAGGTAGAGGAGACTTTGACCCAGCAGGACAGCCATTCCCCCTAATTCCTGCACAAATTGGCCCGTAACCCGGCCCAAGGCACTCAAGACAATCACAGCAACAGTCCTTTGTCAGCCGATGAGATTTTCGGCCCACCCGGGCAGAGCGTGCTGGTTTGGCTCAGCTCGCACTCAATGTTGAACTTTCCCCGACCATCACGGGAGGGAGGCATTGCCTTTTTCACTATACCAAGGAATCGAACCCTCGGCATCTGTAAAATAAGGGTATGATACCATAATTTCCAAATGTTGACCACCCCTCCCCGGCGGCGGCGAGAAAACCCTCCTGCAGCCGGTAAGGGGATGACCGCAGGGCGGGAGAGGCAGGGGGTAGACAGCTTCTTAAAAATAACATTTGTTCCAAATAACCGGTGGGTTAGCCATCGCTGCGCCCTGGTTCTGGTTGACTTTTCTGGCATTTTCTGGTAAGGATAGGAAAATCTTTTACTATTCGGCGTCAACTTCCCGGGCGCGAGGCGGCATGCCTTCATCCATCGTTGTCCCCTTTCTCGTTGTCCTGCTCTTCCTGGGAGCCGATCCGGCTCAATCCAGGACGCTGTTGCGGGTAACAGATCAGGGGGTGAATTTTTATCATGTCCCCTCTCGGGGCGGTTCGGCTCCGGCCCCTCGGGATGGCGCAACGCGGCCGCGTCAGGTTCCCGGCGATTCGAGTCGGAATAGGTCGGGCTTGTCCCAGCCGGCCCTGCCGCCCCAGGAGGCAGGGCCTCCCCTCGTCCTCTGGCAGATATTGCCCGGCGGCGGGGCGGGGACTGATCACCGGCGGGAGTTGCCCCCGGGTGGCAGCCTGTTCCTGGCCCTTACTTCCTTGGGTTTTTTTCAACCGCCCCGTCTGTCCGTCCCCCAGGACCAGCCCCAGGATGCGCCCTGGCCGGATGACGATCTGCCCCAGTCCCTCCCTGAACGGCTGTCTGAGGCCGATGATCTGGCCGTGGGACGCTTGGTAGTCCTCCCCCGCTCCGGTCAGCGCAGGGGGGTGCTGACGGCCGGCTTCCCGTCCTTGGGCAGACCATTGCCGCCGCCCCCGGGGACCGCCAAGGTGCCCCATCTGGGACCTTATTGTTTTCCTGTGGCCCAACCCTTCGGCTTCCGGGATTCCTGGGGAGATCCCCGGGAGGGTGGCCGCCACCATCGGGCCACGGATATCGCCGCACCGGAAGGAACCGAAGTGTATGCCGTCACCAGCGGGGTGATCCAAGCCATGGGTAGCTTCAATCGGGCCGGCCTAACCATCATCCTGCGGGGTCAAGACGGCCGGGGCTACGCCTATATGCACCTGATGGCCTTTGCGCCTGGACTGACCCAGGGTCAGGCGGTGAAGACCGGCCAGGTCATCGGCTATGTGGGCCGTACCGGCACCCAAAATTCGGCTCCCCACCTGCATTTCGAGGTCTACCCCGACCACCGTTTCAGCAAAGACAGCCTGGTCAATCCCTATGAGTTCCTGGTCCAATTGAGTCGGGGGGTGGGGGTGGCCGACCTGGGCCAGCGGCGGCCCCTGCGATTGGCCAAAGGTCAACCCCGCCCCCAGGACAAATGGCTGCAGGTTTCCTCTCGGGTCTGGTCTGATTCCCTCAGCCAACCACGCACCCGCCTGAACTTTAAGATTCCCCTCCCCCAAGTCATTACCTCCGGCCCCACCAGCCAGCCCGGTCCCCCCAAACCGGTGGCCAAACCCCCGCGCCAGCTTCCCGGTGGGGGTTTTTTCCCTGCCGGTTTTTCCTTCCGACTGGCGACGCCAAACCCCGGCTAGTTTGCCTCCCCATCCAGTTGCTGAAAAAAATCTATGGGCCAGTCGGGCTTGATCAATCATGCCCCTATTATTGGCCTACCCGGCAAAGCAACCCTGGCGGGGGGTATCGGCAGGGGGTTGCAGCCCCAGGGCGGCAAGGGGTGGAGGCAAAAGAAAAGGGCGAGCTGGAGCTCGCCCATAATACAGCCATCTTATCACTGCGGTCGTCGGTTAGATTTGCTCCGAACCTCCTGGACCCTTGCCGGGGCCGGAGTCTGGCCGGGGGTGTTCCCCCCGAGGGGGTTCGGTTAGGCTCCCAGGAAGAATTCCTCCTTCAAGGCCGGGGGCTTATATTCCATGACTCGGAAGAGCAAGACCGGTACGGTGGCATGGGCCAGGACCTTTTCGGCGGTGCTGCCCAGGACCCAAGCCACTTCACCCCGGCCGTGGGTGGCCAAAGCGATGAGATCAAAGTTGCCTTCACCGGCAACCCGGATAATTTCCCGGGCCGGAACCCCTTCGACGCAGGTGGTGTCAACCTTCAGGCCCTTGCCCTGGAGTTCCTTGGCCACATTGCCCAAATAGGTCTGGCAGGCCTTGAGCTCATGGCGGGCGGCTTCCTGGAAAACCTCGGGGCTGGGCACCCCGGCCACTGTGGTTGCTTCGGAACTTACCGAGATCAGGGTAACCTGAGCATCACAGAGTTTGGCCAACTCCTCAACCTTCGGCAGGATTTTTGCTGCCAGCTCTGAGCCATCCAACGGAACCAGAATCTTCTTAAACATATTCCCTCCTGCAAATTTTAAAGTTAGCGGTCAACATTGCTCAGTGGGAAATTGCAGCAGCGTCTTATGACCACGCCCTGAACCGGGCTGGAGATCCGTGATACGGTGCCGAGCATTGCTGCCGGCGGTTGAAGATTTGCCTTTATTTATAAGTTAATGGCAATTCTGATATCTGTCAATATAAATTATTCTGAGCATAAGCTGTATAATTAGTTAGAAAATAAAGTTCGTAGTCCATAGTTCGTAGAGATTAGAGGGGAGTCCGTAGGGCCAGCATCCTTGCCTGCCCCCGCCCCCGCATCAGAAAAATCGGTTTCCGGTTTCCGGAAGAGCTTCTCTTTTAGGCTCTCTGTTAGTGGGGCGGCTCTCTGTGCCCGCCCAGGTTAGCCAATGGCAGCGACCTGTATTTTCATGGTTCGCAGGTGATTTTTGTAAGTCATGGCAATTCTCCTGAAAATTATTCCTCTTCTTCCCCAGCCTCGGTGCCCCGGCCGATCTTGTACAGCTCCCGTTGCAGCAGGCGGTGGTAGGGAGTGAAGGCCCTCTGGGAAGTATCCGCTTGGAGGTGTTGCGACATGATCTTCAGCTTGGCATCCAGGTCGTCGGCGTAGTAAACCAGCAAGGCTTCCCGGGTTTTGGGGAGAACGGGGGAGCCGAACTCCTGCTGCCCATGATGGGTGAGGACGATGTGCTCCAGCTGGAGGAGGAGGTGTTCATCGGGGAAGTTCAAGGCTGCGGCTTCCTGGCGGATCATATCCCAGCCCAGGACAATGTGCCCCAATAATTGGCCGGCCACGGTATAATCGGGGGCATGGGGCTGGGTCAATTCCTTGATCTTGCCCACATCATGCAAGATGGCCCCGGCCAGTACCAGTTCACGGTTGACCTCCGGGTAGACCGCGGCGATCTGGTGGGCCAGCCGGGCGACGCTCCAGGTATGCTCCAGCAAACCACCGATATAGGCATGGTGGTTGCGTCTGGCCGCCGGATGGGACCGCCAAGCCTCGGCCTGGGACTGGAGCAAATTGACCACCAGATCCCGGAGCGGCGGGGATAAATTCTCTGTGGCCAGCTCCAGCAGTTCCTGCCACATGGCCTCCCGGTCATACGGAGTGGCGGCATGGAGGAGGCTGAGATCGAAGTCTTTGGGTTCTTCATTGGCCAGTTCCTTTTTCTGTTTGATCTGTTCCAGGGTCCAGATCTTTTGGATGGTGATCTCCGGTTCTCCCTGGTAGGAGCGGACGGAGCCCACCACCCCGACGTAATCGCCCACCTGAAACGGCCCGGGATACTCCCGCAGGGCCTCGGACCATAACTTGGCCCGGATGGCACCGCTCTTATCAGACAATTGTAAGTTGAGGTAGGGCTTGCCATACTGGGTCAACCGCTCCTCCACCAGCCGCACCACAAAATACTGTTGCACCTCCATCCCTTCTTTGAGATGGACTACCAAAATATGAGGCATGTCATCTACTCCTGTGTTGACGCCGGGCCGCTGCGGTCTTGCCGGCCGTCCGCCGGCCGGGGGCCGACCCGAAGCCGAGGTCATCGTTCAGGGGGAACGCCAAGTTTTTTCCGAGTATTTCTCCCCGAAGCCTCCGGCCGCCTTGACTCTTAATATGGCGAGAATTAATTTATATCAGTATTCAAGCCGATATAAGAGTAGAAATCTGGGGGCCGGCGGGCGCGGCCGTTCCAGAGGCGGTTAATCTGGTGAAAAATATTTTTGATTTCTTTCGCTGTTTATGATAGTATCAATTTTTAAAATTTCCTGCAGCTGAACGCAAGGTTCCTGACATATTCCCATGGATAGAGATTATATTGACAAGATCATTCATCTAGGCAAGGAAAAGGGAGGTTATCTGACCTACGATAACCTCAACGAGCTTATTCCGGCCGACATCATAGATCCTTGTGAAATCAAGGAGGTCTTCGATTCCCTCCAGGAGGAGGAGATCGAGGTCGTGGACAGTCTGGAGGAAGTCTCCTACACCGGGATGGACATGGCCGAAGAGGCCTCGGAAGTGGAGACCGAAGAGGTCTTTGATACCGAGGAGGTCCCCGAGCAGGAGGGCATCGTCGCCGCCTATTTCCGGGAAATGCTCCGTTATTCCGTTCTGACCCCCGAAGAAGAAAAAGACCTGGGGCGGATCATCAAGAATGGCCAGGAAGCCATTCTGAAGATGGTCAGTGTGGTGGAATCCGACCTGGATGAAATCCGCTATCTCAAGGAAAAAGTCCAGGAGTGGTTCCGCACCGAAGAGAAGACAGCCCAGGCTAAGGAGAAGTTATTCCGTTTCATCAACCGGACCCTCCAGGAGGTGGCTCGGAAGTATCCCCAGGCTCAGGAGATCAGCGACCTGGTAAAGAGGATCAAGGTCAAGGAGAACGAAGTCATCGGGGCCCGGGATGAGATGATCAAGGCCAACCTGCGCCTGGTGGTCAGCATTGCCAAGAAATACCTCCACCGTGGCCTGAGTTTTTCCGACCTCATTCAGGAAGGGAACCTGGGGCTCATGAAGGCGGTGACGCGGTATGATTATACCACCGGCTATCGCCTCAGCACCTTTGCCTCGTGGTGGATCCGCCAGACCATTACCCGGGCCATCTATGACAAGACCCGGACCATCCGTATCCCGGTGCATTTACAGGAAATACGCAATCGGTGTTACCGGGCCTTCTATGATCTCCTCAAGGAGCTGGGGCGGGAACCGCTCCTGAAAGAGATTGCCGAACGCTCCGGCGTCCCCGAAGACAAGATCCTGGTGGTCACCAATCTCTCCGATGAACCCATCTCCCTGGAGACCCCGGTGGGAGATGAAGGGGACCGGTTGGGTGACTTTATCCGGAATGATGCCGCGGTCTCCCCCTTTGAATCCATCATCAGCTCGGAACTCTCGGAAAAGACCGATGCCATTCTGGCCACCCTTACCCCCCGGGAAGAGAAGATCATGAAGATGCGCTTCGGAATCGGCGCTGAAGTAGAGCACACCTTGGAAGAGATCGGGCGGGAATTCAAAGTCTCCCGGGAAAGAATCCGGCAGATCGAGAAAAAGGCCTTGAAGCGCCTGAAACATCCCACCCGGAAAGCGACCCTGGAAGATTTCCTTGAGTAATAATAATTAGCTATTTGCCCATCCCCTCGGTTGTTGGCCGAGGCTGGTTGGGAGGGAGTCTCGTATGGCGTTGATGGACGCTGAAAAACTGGCCCAATTACGGGAAAAACTTTTGGAACGGAAACGCAAACTCTGGCGGGAAGTTAAAGGCCAGATCAAAACCGGCTTGGGCGAAAGCTACCAGGACCTCCTGGCCACCGCCCGGGATGAAGAAGACCAGGCGCAGGTCAATCTGCTGGAGGAAACCCAATTCTCCCTCATCGAACCCAAGCGCCAGGAACTAGTGGCCATTGAAGAGGCCCTGCAACGGCTGGAAAACGGTACCTACGGCGAATGTGAAGCCTGCGGCAAGCTCATCGAGCCCCGGCGGCTGGAAATCATGCCAGAGACGCCCTTTTGCCGGGACTGTCAATCTCAGAAAGAAAAGATCGCCAAAGCCGGTCTGCGCTAACCGATCAAGCCGGGGGCAGGTGCCGCACCCCCATCAACCATAACCCCATTGTTCCTGCTGGCCGGAGGGCAATGGGGTTTCCGGTTGTCGGGCCACCGTGGCGGAAGCGGGGCCGCCACTCCCAGCGGTGGTCGCCCCGGTTCCGGATCGCCACAAGGTTGCTGCCATGTCGAAAAAGTCGCCTGTTTCCAGAGCACCCAGGTCTCAGACCACCACCCACCGGCCGGCGCCGGTGGGCCCGGTGCGCTATGATGTCTCACTCCTCACCGAAGACGACCTTTTTCTGTTCAACGAAGGCAATCATTTTCGCCTCTATGAAAAGCTGGGTAGCCACTGCCTGGAGCACCAGGGTGTCGAGGGCGTCTATTTTGCCGTCTGGGCCCCCGATGCCGAACGGGTGTCGGTCATGGGCGACTTCAACCACTGGCACAAGGAAGCCCATTTCTTGGGCTCTCGGGGCCAGTCCGGCCTCTGGGAGGGTTTTATCCCCGGCGTGGGTCGGGGGGCGAAGTATAAATACCACATCTTTTCCCGCTACCACGGCTATCGGGTTGACAAGGCCGATCCCTTTGCCGTCTTTTTCGAAGGGCCCCCCCGCATGGCCTCCATCGTCTGGGACCTGGACTATGTCTGGGGCGACCAGGAATGGTTGGCGGTCCGACGGCAGCGCAATGCCCTGAAGGCGCCCATGTCTATTTATGAGGTCCACCTGGGTTCCTGGCGCCGGGTGCCGGAAGAAGGCAACCGCTATCTCAGCTATCGGGAATTGGCCCCACTGTTGGCCGCCTACGTCCAGGAGCTGGGCTTTACTCACGTGGAATTTCTGCCCGTGATGGAGCATCCGTTTTACGGCTCCTGGGGCTACCAGACCACCGGGTATTTCGCCCCCACCAGTCGGTATGGCCCGCCCGAAGATTTCCAATACCTGGTGGATACCCTCCACCAACACGGGATCGGCGTCATCCTGGACTGGGTGCCGTCCCATTTTCCGGCCGACGAACACGGCCTGGCCTTTTTTGACGGCACGCACCTGTATGAACACGCCGACATGCGCAAAGGTTTCCACCCCGATTGGAATAGCTATATCTTTAACTATGGCCGCAATGAGGTGCGCAGCTTCCTGCTCTCCAGCGCCCTCTTTTGGCTGGACAAGTTTCACGCCGACGGTCTTAGGGTGGATGCCGTGGCTTCCATGCTCTATCTGGACTATTCCCGGGCCGAAGGGGAATGGATACCCAATATCTATGGCGGCAAAGAAAATCTGGAGGCCATCTGGTTCCTGCGCAAGTTCAACGAAGAGGTCTACCGCCACTATCCCGATGTCCAGACCATCGCTGAAGAGTCCACGGACTGGCCCATGGTCTCCCGGCCCACCTATCTGGGCGGCCTGGGCTTCGGCCTGAAATGGGATATGGGGTGGATGCACGATACCTTGAAATATTTAGCCTACGACCCCATCCACCGCCGCTATCACCACAATACCATCACCTTCCGGATGCTCTACGCCTTCCACGAAAATTTCATCCTCTCCCTCTCTCATGATGAAGTGGTCCACGGCAAAGGCTCCCTGATCAACAAGATGCCCGGCGACGAGTGGCAGAAATTTGCCAATATGCGGCTGCTGTATGGCTATATGTTCGGCCAGCCAGGGAAGAAGTTGTTGTTTATGGGCGGTGAGTTCGGTCAATGGAATGAATGGTACCACGAGGTCAGTCTGGACTGGCATCTGCTGGCCTACCCGCGGCACGCCGGGTTGCAGCGCTGGCTGGCCGACCTGAATCGGGTCTATCGAGAGCAGCCAGCCCTCCATGAAGTGGATTTCAACTGGACCGGATTCGAATGGATCGATTGTAATGACGTTGACGCCAGCATCCTGACCTTTCTGCGCCGGGGGCTGGGGCCGGAGGACATGGTCCTGGTGGGCTGTAATTTCACCCCCGTGCCGCGGTTTCAGTATCGGGTGGGGGTGCCCTGCGGTGGCTATTGGCAGGAACTGCTCAACAGCGATGCCCAGGTTTACGGCGGCAGCGGCATCGGCAACGAAGGCGGCCGACAGGCCGAGGCGGTGCCCCACCATGGCCGGCCCTTTTCCCTCAGCCTCACCTTGCCGCCGTTGGCTGTAGTTTTTTTCAAACCAACCCCAACCTAACCGGAGTATACCTTGAAACGCCTCTTGCGCCTCTCCCTGGGCATCCTCCTGCTGGTCCTGGGATTGCTGGGCCTGGTCCTGCCGGTGCTGCAGGGTTGGCTCTTCCTGGCCCTGGCCTTTCTGGTATTGTCCATAGATATTCCCTTCCTGGCCCGGTATGTTGAGGCCATAGAGGGGCGATTCCCGAGTCTGCGTCATCCCCTCCAAAAATTGCGTCGCTTTCTGGCTGGGGCGGCTGATGGCTGATGGGGGCCGGAAGCCGGAGCGGCCTCTGCCACCGCACTTCTGGCAGGCTTCCCCTGGCCAAAAACCCCCTGGCCATCGGCAGTTTTAGTTGACAGTACCTCAGGGATTTGATTAAATTATAGGTTATGGAGGGATGGCCGAGTGGTTTAAGGCGGCGGTCTTGAAAACCGCAAACCGAAAGGTTCGTGGGTTCGAATCCTACTCCCTCCGCCAACAGACGGACGTCCACACATCGGAGAGATGACCGAGTCGGCCGAAGGTGCTCGCCTGCTAAGCGAGTGTGGGGGGAAACCTCCACCGAGGGTTCGAATCCCTCTCTCTCCGCCACTCCTTTCAGCCCTGCCGCCCTTCTCAACCTGCTGCCAATACCTGGAGGCGCCGTGGTTTCCGGCCGAGCCGGATCGCCGGCGATATCCAAAGGCGGATGGGGGCAGTCCTGCCGTCGAAACTCAACCTTCCTTGGCGGCCCCAGCAATGGTCTGGGAAGCCCAGCTCAGTGCCGCTGACACCGTGGGAAAACCTATGGTGCTGGTCAACAGGATGAGGGTATGGTATATATCCGCCGGGGTGGCGCCGGCCTCAAGGGCCCGCCGGGTGTGGCTGTGGACCGCGCCCTCGGAACGGATGGCGGCAGCGGCGGCCAACTGAATGAGGTGAGCGGTTGGGGCCGGCAGGGGCCCTTCCTGCCGCACCGCCTGGCCCAGCTCCTCCAGGGCCTTCATAAAACGGCCATGTTTTTCCTGCAGATGCCTATACCAGGCAGGGTAACTGGTCTGTGACATGGGATCTCCTCCTAGTCAGAAAATAAAGTTCATCGTCTTATTGGGCGGGCCATGCCCGTCGGGCTCTGGCTTCCGGTTGCCAGTTTCCGGAAGAGCTTCTCTTTTAGGCTCTCAGTTAGTGGGGCGGGCCTCCGTGCCCGCCCAAGTTAGCCCAAAGCAACAACCTCTGGGTGCAAGGTTGACGTAAGCCCCACAGGTCATGGTCAGTTGTCAGAAAAATCGGTTTCCGGTTTCTGGAAGAGCTTCTCTTTTAGGTTCTCTTTTAGTGGGGCGGGCCTTAAGTGCCCGCCCAAGTTAGCCAATGGCAGCGACCTGTATTTTTATGGTTTGCCGGTGACTTTTATAAGTTATGGCAATTAGTTAGAAAATAAAGTCAACTGGTGGCACAGGCTTTCCAGCCTGTGCAAGCTCTTATCTATGGGCAGCATCAATTATCATGGTTCTCGGGTGATTTTTATCAATAATGGCAATTAGATAGATAATGCAGTTCATGGTCCATAGTCTTGTAGGACTGGCCGGGCATGCGGAGCCAGCTAATGGCAGTTTTACCGAATAGTTTTGGGCCGATCCAAGCTGACCCCGGTTTTTTCTGACCCAGGGGAAGCCTCCAGTGCCCTCAGGCCCGCACTTCCCCTTAACAGACTCTGCCGATTGTCTTGGGCTGTAACCGGTACTATATTATGACTATTTCGGCTGAGGGCACCGGCGGCGGGTGGCCCAGATTCCCCCGCGCTTCACAGCAGACCTGGCAGAGATTATACCACTGGGAGGATGATTATGAAACCGTTACCGGCATTGGCGGCGACAGGTATCGGCTCTGTGCCTTTTTTAGATGAACAAGAAGCGGTCAACCTCATCTTGGACCATTTGCCCGAACTGCCCTTCTGGCCCCAGATGGCTCAGAAAGGGTTTGCCGAAGATATGGTCAGTCAAGGCGCCGGCGGGCTTCCCCTGATCTTTCGGGATGTCCAGCAGCGTCAGGTCCGGTTGACCGATGCCGTGGACCGGGATGAAGCCCTCACCGGTTTTTATGAAGCCGCCCTGGCCGGAGATTTGGAGGCCTTCGCCCTGACCGCCGACGAAGCCGCGGGGTTTTACGGTCTCATGGCGGCCCTGGAGAAACGGCCGGCAGGTGCGCCCGCCTTTGTCAAGGGGCAGGTGGTGGGCCCGGTGACCTTTGCCACCATTGTCAAGGGATTGGATGGCAAGGCCATCCTCTTTGATGCGGAACTTCTCCAAGCCCTCACCCGTGGTCTGGCCATGAAGGCCGCCTGGCAGATGGCCAAGATCGCCGCCAGCGGCCGCCAGCCCATCATCTTTTTTGACGAGCCTTCCCTGACTGGCTTGGGTTCGGCCTTTATGCAAATCTCCCGGGAGGAGGTCATCAGCCTGCTCACCGAGGTCATCACCATTGCCAAGGAGTTCGGCAGCGCCTATTTCGGCGTGCACTGTTGCGGCAATACCGACTGGTCGGTGCTGTTGGAGACCCCCATTGACATCCTCAGTTTCGACTCTTACGAGTTTTTTGACAACTTGACCTTGTATGACAGAGCCTTGCAGAAGTTTCTGGCCCGGGGCGGCTTCCTGGCCTGGGGGCTGCTTCCCACCAGTCCCACGGCTCCGCCGGGAACGCTGGAGGAGCATTGGGTGAAATTCACGCAGCAGGTGCAGGCCCTGGCGGCCCAAGGGGTGGATCGGGATAGGCTGTTGGCCCAGAGCCTGCTCACCCCCGCCTGCGGTCTGGGATATCTGGACCCTGCCAGAGCCAGGCAGACACTGGCTGATCTGGCGGCTTTAAGTCAGCGGGCTCGGGACTGGCGGGGTTAATGGCAGGGGCTGGTTGATTCTCGCGGGGGGATGGCCAGGGGACCTGGGCGGCGCGGCCATATGGTCTGGCGGGGACGGGTCCCAGACCCGCCCCCGCCGGGGCCGTTCCGATCCTGCCGGGCTTTGGAAATGATACCTTCCTGGTGCCGCCAGGGGCAGGATCAGGGTTTTACCTCCTGGATCTGGCCGCTGAGGTTGGCCGCCCGCAACCTCTTAGCCACCTTCTCCGCTTCCTCTTTGGATTGATAGCGCTGGGTCTGAATCACATAGGTGGGGCCATTTTTGTCCTTGCTGTGGAGCAATCGGAGGTTGAAGCCCTTTTTACCGAGATCGGCCATGGCTTTCTGGGCTTCGGCGGCGTTGTGGAACGAAGCCACCTTTACCTGATAAACGGCCCCGGATTTTTTCTTTTCCGCAGCGGAGGCCTCTTGGGCCGTCCCTGAGGGCGAAGGAATGGCGCTGGCGGTCCGTACCTCCTTGCCCTTCTCTTTTTTGGCTGCGGTCTTGGTCGGCTTGCGGGTGGTGCTATCCAGAGCGTTCTGGAAGGCCAGCTTATCGGCGATCCGGTCTTTGATCTCCAGCTTCCCCACTGTCTTGGGTTTTTTGCCCTCAGCCCGGCCCGGACTGCCGGTTTTTTGACCAGGCTGGCCAGCGGTGGGAGGTGCAGGCTCCTGGGAAGGTTTGGCGGCCGCCGGTTTCTCCACTGCTGCGGCCACCGGCGGTTTGGCCGCTTCCTCAACGGCCTTTACCGCCTCGGCCGGGGTTTTACTGATCTCCTCCACCGGCAGGACCGGCTGGGGTGCGGTTGGTTCCGCCAGCGGCGCTACCCCTATGCGGGTGGCGACCTCCGTTTTATAAAGACCCAGGCGTTGGAGCCACCGATGTACATCCCCCCGACCGGTGAGCACCCCCAAGGCAAAGACCCAGATCAAGAGAAAGATGAGGATGACGCCATATCCCAGGGCCTTGGCGGAACCCTGGGGCAGTTTGGTTTTTTTCTTTTTTTCTTTGTCGTCAGTCTTTGCCATGGCCACCTCCCCTTGGTGCTTTGTCCCATCCTCTGGCAGCGGCCTCGGGTCTGCCCACCGAGGGACGCGCCGCCGGTAGAAGGGTTCAACCTACCATCCTTGGCTGCCCACCGCCCTGCCGTCCACCGCCGCTCTGCGCTCCGGGGGGAGGTAAGCCGCTGGCCGACAGGATCACGGGACCTGCCCGTTACATACTTTCCGGCGCTTCGACCCCCAGGAGACCTAACCCGTGGTCCAGCACCCGTTGGACCCCCCGGACCAAGAGCAACCTAGCCTGGGAGAGTTCCAAATCATCGGACAGAAAACGGTGTTTGTAATAATATCCATGGAGTTGTTTGGCCAACTCGGTGAGGAAGTAGGCCAGCCGGTGGGGTTCCAGGTGCCGGGCGGCTGCGGCCACCACATCGGGATAGCCGGCCAGGACCTTTAAAATGGCCAGCTCCTCCGGTTGAGTGAGCCGCTGCAACACGTCCCGGGGGGCCGTCTCCCAGGCAATCCCCCTCTCTGCCGCCAAGCGGAAGACACTGGCCAGCCGGGCATGGGCATATTGAACATAGTAGACCGGGTTCTCGCTGGTCTGTTTTTTCGCCACCTCCAGATCAAATTCCAGCTGGGCATCGGCCCGCCGGCTGAGAAAGATAAACCGGGCCACATCTTTGCCCACTTCTTCCACCACCTGGCGCAGGGTGACAAAGGTACCGCCCCGGGTGGTCATGGCCACGGGCTGACCCTCCCGGAGGAGGCTCACCAGTTGGACCAGCAGGACGGTGATACGCTCGGGGGCCAGGCCCAGGGCTTGGACCACCGCCTGCAGGCGCGGCACATAGCCGTGATGATCAGCCCCCCAGATGTTGATGACCTGGTCGAACCCCCGTTGAAATTTGAGCCAATGGTAGGCGATATCCGAAGCAAAATAGGTGGTCACGCCGGTCTGCCGTCGCACCACCCGGTCCTTCTCATCCCCAAAGGCGGTGGCCCGGAACCACAAAGCCCCCTCGGCTTCGTAGAGATGGCCCTGCTCCTGTAGGGCGGCCAGGGCCTGATCCAGGATGCCTTCCTGGAAGAGATGGGATTCGGAATACCATCGGTCGAAGTGGACGCCGAAATCAGCCAGATCTCGGCGGATTTCCTCCAAAATGGCCTGACCCGCAAAACGGCCGCAGTTTTCTAAGGTCGCCGGATCGGGGTCACCCGGGGCCACCGGACCGTGCTCGGCAAGGTAGGCTCGGGCCAGATCTATGACATAATCACCCTGATAGCCGTGGGGAGGGAACTCCACCGACAACCCCTGCAGTTCCTGAACCCGGCGGTAGAGTGACAACCCCAGGGTCTGCATCTGCAGCCCCACATCGTTGATATAATACTCCCGTTCCACCACATGGCCGGTGGCCGCCAGGATGTTGGCCAAAGCGTCGCCCAGGGCCGCCCCCCGACCATGGCCCACATGCAAGGGGCCGGTGGGATTGGCACTGACGAATTCCACCTGCACTCTCCGGCCGGCCCCCAGGTTGCTGTTTCCATAGGTGCCCGGGGCGGCCTCGATATCCGCCAGAACCTGGAGCCAGAACGAGTCTTCCAGGAAGAAATTGATAAAACCCGGACCGGCGATGTCTACTTTGGCCAGCATACCCGTGGGCGGCCGGAGGGCCTCCCGGATCAGCTCCGCCACTTGACGGGGTGGACGCCGGGCCGACTTGGCCAGCACCATGGCGATATTCGTAGCAAAGTCACCATGTTCGGGGAGCTTGGGGACGTCCACCTGGAAAACCGGCTCGTCCCCTCCCGGTAAGATCTCGCTCTCTTGTAACGTATGCACCGTCTGCCGTATGAGCTGGACGATGCGTTGGCGCATACTCATAACAGTTTTTTCGATCCGCTTCGGAAAGCCTCAAGTTGTTGCTGGTTCTCCTCCGGAAACTCAGGGCATACCGTAAACCGGGGCTTGATAAGCATGATAACTCACACCCTGACAACGGCATCTCCCCCTCCGGCCCTTGACGCCCGTTTCCGGATGGACAGTATCTGGTTAAGCGAAGAGCGGGGCTGATAGTCAAAACATCCAGGAGACCAGGGCCATGAGACCGCCCCATCCTGAATGCTTACCGGGAGCCGTCCCGGGATATCCAGTGACCGGTGATCAGTCAGCACTCCGGGGGGCGGGCCGGAAACGTCCTCCCGCCGGCTGGCTGCCCCAAGCTGATGTTATTGTAGTGAAGGACTGGGGAATACTTTGCCGGTCAGCCGTTACTATTGGCAACAATGTAGACGTCAGGCCAAAAACTTGTCAAGGGTAATTTCACGGTTACGGTAATTTTGTCTCCGGAGGTTTTTCCTCTTCCGATTGTTCTGGGGAGACCGGCAATTTGACGGTAACATCCCGGGAAAAATCCAGGCATTGGCCCCCGGTAAAGGAATATTTTTTCAGACAGGTTTCCCGCCAGGCGCAGACCAGGCAGATTAAGGGTTCCTGACTGAGATCCGGTTTTTCCATATTCTATTCTCCTAAATAACGGCGGTAGTTGCTGTTGCCCAGTTGACAATAGATCTCGTAACTGATGGTCTTAGCCCAGGCGGCCAACTCTTCGGCGGTGAGGCGATCCGGGCCGTCTTCCCCCAGGAGCGTCACCGGGTCCCCGGTCTGAACGTCGGGCAGATGGGTCACCTCCACCATGGACAGATTCATGCAAACCCGGCCCCGGATGGGAGCCCGGTGGCCATGGATCAGGACCTGGCCACAGTTGGACAGCAGGCGGCTATAGCCGTTGCAATAACCCACCGGCAACACCGCCAGGCGGAGGGGACGGGTTGCCAGGAAGGTCCGACCGTAACTGACACTGCTACCGGCCGGAAGATCTTTCACCTGCAGGATCTGAGTCCGCAGACTCATGACCGGCCGCAACGGTATCGGTGCCGGCATCTCCGGCGCCGGTGGTGAACCATAGAGGGTAATCCCCGCCCGGACCATGTCCAGATGAGCCCGGGGGAGGGCCAGAACGGCGCCGCTGTTGGCGATATGGCTGGCCGGTACTGTCCAGCCCCGCTGCCTTACCTCCCGCAGCAGGGAGTCAAAGGCCTCCACCTGTTGCAGGGCATAGGTCTGATCCGACCATTCGGAGGTGGCCAAATGGGAGATCAACCCGGCTACTTCCAACTCGGGCAGACCTGCCAGCATGTCCAAGCAGGGGAAGACTTCCTGGGGGAGCAGCCCCAATCGGCCCATGCCCGTATCAATCTTGACGTGCACCCGGGCTTTTTTTCCCTGGTCCCGGGCCGCCGCGGCCAGGGCCAGGGCAATATCCCGGCGGAAGAGGGCAACCTCCAGGTCGGCCTGGACGGCTGCCGCCGCCTCCGTTGGCACTACTCCCATGAGCAGGAGGATGGGCTTGGTAATCCCGGCTTGGCGCAATCTCTGGCCTTCATGGAGATAGGCCACGCCGAAATAGTCCGCGCCCGCCGCCGCCAGGGTTGTGGCTGCCGGCAGGAGGCCATGGCCATAGGCGTCGGCCTTGACCACCGCCATGATTTTCACCTGGGGGCCGCACCACTGCCGCAGGGCCAGGAAATTGGCCCGCAATGCGGCCAGGTCTATGGCCAAGTCAACCATGGCCGTGGGAAAGGAGCCGAGGTTCCCCCGGCCCCAGTCGCCGGGGCCGGAATCAGGGGCGGTTTCTGAGTTCAGCAAGCTGCACCTGCAATTGGTCGGAGGCCTGCACCACCCCTTGGGCCATGGCCTCTTTATGAGCCCGCAACTTCTGCCGCAGGTCCGGGTGGTGACGCGCCAGGATCTGCACCGCCAGGATGACGGCGTTGCTGGCCCCGGCGGAGCCCAGGGCCATGGTGGCTACGGGTATCCCACTGGGCATCTGGGCCGTGGCCAACAGGCTGTCCAGACCCTGCAGGGGCGAAGAAGCAATGGGCACGCCGATCACCGGCAGGATGGTCTGGGAGGCCAGGACCCCCGCCAGATGGGCCGCAGCCCCGGCCACGGCAATGATGACCTGCAGCCCCCGGGATTCGGCTTCGCTGGCATAAGCATGGGCCCGATCCGGGGAACGATGGGCCGAAGCCACCACAACCTCAAAAGGCACCTGCCAGCGCTGTAATAACTTCACGGCCGGCACCACCTCGGGCCAGTCCGAGGCGCTGCCCAGGACGATGCCGATGAGCGCAGTCTCCGCTGCCATGAAAACCTCCTTTAGGCTGACTGCATCGCCAGCTTTTCAGGGTAGAGGGCCACCGGCCTGGAGCCCTCCACCATCTTATTGATACTGAATGTAGATGGGGGTCGGGACGAACCGCAGGATTTCCTCAGGGGTCATCAAGGGGTCGCCCTTTTTGGTGTCGTTGTGGTAAAAGAGTTTGAACCCGGTAAATTGCACCGGCTCGGTGATGATATAATCCCGATACGAATCCCGCTTCAGCCACGGCGCTCCCCAGCCGTCCATGTTCATGACGATCTGGACGTTGGGACGGAGGATGATGTTCTTGGCATTGGTCACCATATTGCGGGTGAAGCGGTGCACCACAAAGACCTTGGGAGGCAAGTTATACTTCTCCACCAGACCCTGGAGAAAACCGGAGGCATAGTTGATATCGGCCGCATCATAGGTGCCGATTTTGGTGCCCGGCCTCCGGCCGCTGGGACCCATGTTGAACTCGGGATCCATACCCAGGTGCACATCGGGATTTTTCAATAACCATTCGAAGCGGGGCAGGATATTACGGATGTTATCCATGCCGGTCTGAATGTCAATAAACATGATGGCGTTGATTTCTTTGGCCCAGTCGTAAACCATATTGACAATGTGATCGGGCATAACCATGCGGTAGAGACCGGCCTTGCCCGGCTCACCCTGGGCCACCACCGCCACCAGGTGCAGGGCCGGCTGCACGGGTTTGCCGGGGTCGGCCTTTTCCCAGCGCTCCACTTCCCGCTGCAGGCGAGCCAACATCTCGTCTTTGGGATACTCACCCAAGGCCCCCATCCGTTTGGATTGGGGGTTGCCATAGTAGGCCACGATGCGTTTGTGGGGCAGGATGGCCCCCGGAGGTGGCGGCGGCCCTTCCACCGGCCAACCTTTCTGGCGGGCGAATTCCGGATCCTCACCCACGCCGTACTTGACTTTAGGCTGCTCCGCCGGTGTCTCTGCCTGGGGCTGGGATTCAGCGGGTTTGGGTTTGGCCCGCTTGGCCGCCAGTACTTCCGGGCTCCCCAGCCCTGCGCCGAGGAAAAAACCCAAACAGAGGATGACCTTGACGGCGGCTGTCAGCATCAATTTGTGCGTCAGAGAATTGCCCAGCCCACGCGGCATGCTTTCCTCCTTCATCCAGAGGTTCTCAAGAAAACTATTATCAGAGGGTGACGGTTGCCTGCGCCTGGACCGGATTATCCGGCCGGAAACGCCCTGTGCCCCCAGGGGCGCTTGCCTGAGTTTACCACAAACCGTTTGGGGGACAAGTGGGCGCCACGGCATTTTTCCCCGGGAGCGGTGCAACCGGTCCGAGCCACCGGGGTTCTCGGTCCGGCAGGACTTATGATTCCGGCGGCTCTTCTGCCAAGACAGCCCGCAGGGCTTGAAGTTCCCGGCGCACCAGTTGTACGACATCTTCGGGAGCGCCGGTTGCTTCTCTGGCCTCCGTGGAATCAGTCCTTTGTCGGCCTTGACGGGCCGCCAGGTATTGCCTGACGCCGGAAAGGGTATATTTTTCTTCCTGGAGAAGCCGTTTGATCTCCAGAATCAGGGCGATATCAGCCTGGCGGTAGAGGCGCTGTTTGGAAAGGCGTCGGTTGGGAGTCAGGATCTGAAACTCCGACTCCCAATAACGCAGGGTGTGCGGGTTAACCCCGGTGAGGCGGCTTACCTCCCCGATCCGCCAGAGTTTCGGCCGGCCCTGGTCCTGCACCATGCTCCTTCCCTCGTCTTTAAGTCCGCAGTCTGGCTCCAAGCTCTTCCTGGACTCCCCGAATAATGGCCTCATGCCAGGGATTGACGTCGGCCTCGCTGAGGGTGCGGTGGGGATCCCGATAACAGAGGTGATAGGCCAGGGAACGCTGGCCGGCTGGTACCGGCGGGCCGGTGTAGACGTCAAAGAGCTCCACTGCGGCCAGGAAAGGACGACCGCAGGCAAACAGGACCTCCTCCACCCGGGCGGCGGGAATCGCCGCCGGCAGGATAATGGCCAGGTCACGGAAAACGGCCGGGTACCGGGGCAGGGGCTGGAATTGCGGGCATTCCTGAGCCGCGGCGGCAAGCAGTTGGAAGTTTATTTCAAAGACCCAGGCCGGCTGCTTCAGTTCACAACGGTCGACCACCTCCGGGTGCAACTCCCCTAAGAAACCCAGCTCCCGGCCTCCGGCGAGGATGGCCGTGCCCTGCCGTAAAAACTCCCGGTGGACCGGTTGAAACGCCGCCTCCCCCACCCGCAGACCTTCCAGGAGGTTTTCCACCACCCCTTTGAGATCAAAAAAATCCAGCGCGGCGGTGGGTAGATTCCAGGCGGGGGCCTGTCTGGCGCCGCTCATGAGCCCGGCCAGCATCAGGGTTTCCTGGGGGAGCTGCCCCTCCGGGCGGGGGTGAAAGACCATGCCCAGTTCAAAAATCTTCATATCCCGGGTGAGATGGGCGATGTTGCGGCGCATGGTCTCCACCAGGCCGGGTAACAGCATCACTCGCATGACCGACTGTTCTTCGCTGATGGGATTGGCCACCCGGACGAACTCCACGGCGTCGGTCCCGCCGGTCAATTGGGTGGTAAAGCGCTCCGGCTGAAAGGCATAATTGATGACCTCGGCAAACCCCAGTCCCCGCAGGATCTCCCGGGCCTGTTCCCGCCACCGGGCTTCGGGGCCGGGCCGCCGGGCCCACATCTCCACCCGGGGCAAAGTCACCGGGATCTGGTCAAAACCGTGCAGTCGGGCCACCTCTTCGATGAGGTCAATCTCACGGGTCAGATCACCCCGGTACGAGGGCACCTGGACGTGCAGCGTGTCTTCTTCTTCGGCCACCGGCGGCATCTGCAAGCGCCGCATGATCTCCCTCACCTGGCCCTTGGCAAGGTTGGTCCCCAACACGGCGTTGGTACGACTGAGGCGCAGTGACAGACGGGGGCTGCTGAGGGGCCGCGGGTAGACATCTATGATACCTTGCAGAACCCGGCCGGAGCCCAACATCGCCATGAGTTGGGCCGCCCGGTTCAGGGCCGGTACGACCCCCCCCGGATCCACCCCCCGTTCAAACCGGTAAGCCGATTCACTGGACAGCCCCAGGCGTTTGGCCGTCCGCCGGATGGACGGTGGATGGAAGTAAGCGCTCTCCAGCAATACCTGGGTGGTGGCGGCGGTAACCTCGGAGTCCAGCCCGCCCATGACCCCGGCGATGGCCACCGGCTGCACCGCGTCGCAGATCAGGAGGGTTTCGGCCACCAACGGCCGGGATTGGCCGTCCAAGGTAGTAAAATTTTCTTCCCCGGCCGCCGGACGTCGGACCACGATGCGACCCTGCCGAAGAGACTGAAAATCAAAGGCATGCAGCGGCTGGCCATACTCCAGCATGACATAATTGGTGACATCCACCAGGTTGTTGATGGCCCGGAGGCCGCTGACCTGCAAACGCCGCCGCAGCCAGAAGGGCGAAGGGCGTACTTCCAGGTCGACGATCATCCTGGCGGTGTAGCGGGGGCAGTTCTCCGGGTCCTCAATGACCACCTGGGCATACCGCTCCACCGGTTCGGGGTCCTCAATGATCTCCACCGCCGGCCGGCGCAGGGGCAGGTCGTAGAGGGCGGCCACCTCCCGGGCCAGACCCAGGACACTGAGGCAATCAGGGCGATTGGGCGTTACCGCCACCTCCAGGACCACGTCCTCCAACCCCAGGATCTGGGCCACATCAGCGCCCACCGGCGTTTCCGGCGGCAGGGCCATCAGACCGCTGTGGTCCTCGGACAGGCCCAGCTCATCTTCCGCCAGGAGCATGCCTTCGGAGCGGATGCCCCGGATCTTGGCTGCCTTTAAAGGCTTGCCGGGGGGCAACACCGCACCCACCGGTGCCAACGGATACAGACCGCCGACCCGGACGTTGGGGGCCCCGCAGACCACCCGATGCTGTTGCCGTCCGTCCCAAACCAGGGCGATCTGGAGACGGTCCGCCTGGGGATGAGGTTCCAGGGCCTGGACCTGGGCCACGACTACCCCTTGAAATGCCGGGGCAAAGGTCTCAATGGCCTCAATTTCCAAACCGGCCAAGGTCAGCTTCTCGGCCAGCTCGGCGGGGGAAGTGGTGAGATCAACAAAATCTTTCAACCAGTTAATACTAAGGCGCATCTGTCTGTAGATTCTCTTTGCTAAATATTTTTGCCAAAAAAAAGCCGGCCCAGTTTGAGGAGGGAGATCAGCCGGCTAGGCTAGCTAAGCCAGGGGAATGGCCCACCAGTACGCGCCAGGAGCCCCCCTAGAGGGCTGCCATCCTGTTCCATCATGGGGTCTTTCCAGACGCTGCCGGCGGATAGACCACGCCGATGGTCGGCTCGGTCGCCAGATGGAGAACACTGTTGGTGACACTTCCCAGGATCAGACGGGAAAGGCGAGAATATCCCTTGCTGCCCATGAAGATCAGAGGGGAGCCTGACTCCCGGGCCTCTTGGGCGATGACCTGGGCTGGTATGCCACTCACCAACCTTTCCTCTACCGCGTCCTGGATACCGGCCTCGGTCAGGATCGCCCTGGCCGCTGCCAGGGCCTGACGTCCCTCTGCCACCAAGCCTTGAGCCTCCTGGGTCAGCATCTGCCCCAACAGGGCCAGGTCCACGACGTGGAGGAGGCGGAGGCGAGGGGGCTCCAGTTGCCACCCCTGGGCCAATCGGGCCGCCTGAGAGACGGCAGCCAGCGACGGTTCGGAGCCGTCCACCGGCACCAGCATCGGAAACAGGGGAGACAGGCTGCCTTCCTGATATCCCCGCCCCACGACAAAGACGGTGAGGCCCCGGGCATGGGTCAGGACATACTGAGTGACACTCCCCAGCAGCAATTCTTGGAAGGCCGAAAGACCTCGCCGCCCCATGATGATAGCTGTATACCTTCCCGCCGCGGCTGCCTCCAGAATCTTTTCCCCGATCTGACCTTCCTGAACTTCTATCTTGACCGCCGCCTGGAGGCCCGCCTCCAGGAAAGGCTTCCGGCCGGAAACCAGCAATGGTCTGATCTCCCGCTCGATGAAGTGTTCCCGAATCCGGCGCCACTCACTGGTCTTTTCCAGCCGGGTCACCCGCAGATCCACATTCTGCAGGTGGCGGGCCAGATAACTGCCGCCGGTGACGTGCAGGAGGGTAATCTCTTGGCCGGGAATTGACACACCCTTTGCCAAGGAGATGGCATAACGGGCGGCCGCACCGGCCGAGGGACTGCCGTCATAGGGCAGCAGGATTTTGGTCAGGGGATGGGCGGTTTGCATCGGGGAAGTATTTACCTTTTTCAGAGGATTTTTTCAAGGGACAAAGAGCCCCGGCCCGGCAAAGACAGCCTGCCCCGGCGCCCGAGCTATGCTTTTTTAGCCCTGCGGAACTCTCCCAATCCCTTGGCCTTGGCCAATTGGCGCCGCTTCTCGGAGTAGTTGCGGGACACCAGGTGATATTTTTTGGGATCCAGACCGAAGCGTTCACAATAGGCGACCGGAGAAAGATTGTGGGCCCGCCGCAGATGGGCCTTCAGGGTGCGGAATTTCTGGCCGCAGACCAGACAGAAGATGTGCTCATCCTGGATGGACTCCTCCACCGGAACCGCCGGCTTGACCGGTTCCACCTCCCGAACCTCTTCCGGGAGCGGAGCCGTTTCCAGGGCAACGCCTTTTTCCCCGGCCAATGCCGCCAGGGTATTATAGACTGAAGTTATTTCATTGATGAGCTCTTGTGGACTCAACTCATTCATCGAGGCATGGGACGTGACTATCTGAGCAGTCATTTTTAATAACTCGGTGGCCATAAACATTCCTCCTCCATGATAATTATTAAAGATGGGAAAAACAGCATCTGATAAATTGCCTTTCCTCCTGTTCAGGATAATTTTTTTATATAGTGATCTTTTTATAATGTCAAGCATCAATTTTAAAGAATATTTTTTATTCTAAAATGCCTTTGATAATAATATATCTTTTTATAAACTTCGAGATAACTTTAAGGACCGTTGACGCCGCCGTCTGCTTTTATCCTGCCAGAAGCATAATGACAGAAATATTAATATCGATAACGGCCGATCTTCCGATCTATTCTGCCGCACTCTGTTTGAAGCTGCTTCATTTCCGGCCCCAACAGCGGGTTGACGTCGTCAATCTGATCCGGGGATAGTTCTTCGATTGAGTGTCAGTGAAAAAATCCACTGTTTCCTTGGTTCCTGACTACCGCCGTTTTATCGGGGCAAATGGCAGCGGGGAGTTGCACCATTTTTGACGTTGACGATCTCGGTGGTTTTCTGGTAGATTGCACGGCAAATCGGTGGAGCCAGCCATCACCAGTCATCCCAACCAAGAGGAGGGGCGCCGTTTATGGGAAGGAAAATCGGGCAGGTTTTGGCAATGTTCATCGTCTTGGCCGGCATCGGTATGATCCTGGGGTGCGGGGCCAAGCCCGAGCAGGAGGTGCGGTTAGGAGTCAATGCCGAGCTTACCGGCAGTAAACCCACGGTGGGCGATTCCTGTAAAAAGGCTATGGAACTGCTGGCCGAGCAGATCAATCAACAAGGCGGCCTGAAAGTGGGAGAGCGTCGGTTGCCGTTGCGCCTGTATATTGAGGACAACGAGGATAAGGCGGAATCCGCTGCGGCGGCGGCCCAGAAATTGATCAGTCAGAACAATGTCCTGGCCATCATCGGCCCCAACGCCTCGGGGAATGCCATCCCCGCAGCCCGGATCTGCGAGGACAGCAGCGTCATCATGATCAGCCCTTGGTCCACCAACCCCAAGACCACGGAGGGCAAGAAGCAGGTCTTTCGGGCCTGTTTTATTGACGACTTCCAGGGCCAGGTCATGGCCAAATTCGCCCGCCAACACCTCAAGGCCGACACGGCCGCGGTTTTGTATGATGTGGCCAGCGAATACAATAAAGGCATAGCCGAATATTTCAAGCAATTCTTTGAGGCCGACGGGGGCAAGGTGGTGGCCTTTACTTCCTACACCACCGGGGATAAAGATTTTTCCTCCCAGTTGACCACCATCAAGGCCGCGGCGCCGCAGGTGTTATTTCTGCCCAACTATTATAACGAAGTTCCCCTGCAGGTTAGGCAGGCTCGGCACCAGGGGTTGACCTGTGCCATTATCGGCTCCGACTCCTGGGGCAGTCAGGAGCTCCTGACCCTGGGGGGCGCCGATCTGGAGGGCTCGTACTTCAGTACTCATTACGCCCCGGACATCGCCACTCCCAAGGCCCAGGAATTCATCAAGGCCTATGAAGCCAAATACGGTAAAAAACCCGATGATGTCGCCGCTCTGACCTATGATGCCGGCCAACTCCTCTGCCAGGCCATCACCCGGGCGGGGGTCTTGGACCGGGTCAAAGTCCGGGACACCTTGGCCCAGATCACCGAATTCGAGGGAGTCACCGGCAAGATGACCTTCAAAGGTGGGGGCGATCCGGTTAAAAGCGCCGTCATTCTTCTGATCCAAAATGGGCAATTCAAATATTTTGCCAGTGTCCAGCCCTAACCTTATCCATATCGGCACTGCGGCCCCCAGGCTGGACCGGCCGCAGTGCTGTTATACCACCAGATGGCTTTAGCCCTCCAATATCTCCTCAACGCCCTGCAATTGGGCAGCGTCTACGCCCTGATCGCCCTGGGCTACAGCATGGTCTACGGCATTCTGACCATGATCAATTTTGCCCATGGTGATATCTTCATGGTGGGGGCCTATCTGGCCATGTGGGCCAGCCTCTTTCTCCTGGGTCTGCCCGGCCAGCTCCCGACGGTTGTCATTTTTCTGGGATCGTTGCTCTTTACCATGACCTTGACGGCCTGCCTGGGGGTGAGCATCGAACGCCTGGCCTATCGGCCTCTGCGCCAGGCGCCCAAGGTGTCGGCGGTGATTACGGCCCTGGGGGTGGGGCTCTTCCTGGAAAACTTCACTTTGGCCACCATCGGGCCCGAACCCCGGCAGGTCCCGGCCATCTTCCCGGTGCAGCAATATTCCTGGGGGGGCGTCGCCTTTACCAACGTTCAGGTATTCATCCTGCTGGTGGCGCTGTTCCTGATGATCCTGCTGGACTTCCTGGTGCGCCGGACCTTAACCGGTATGGCCATGCGGGCGGTCTCGTCTAACCGGGTGGTCGTGCCTTTGATGGGGGTCCCGGTAGATCGCATTATTTCTCTCACCTTTGCCATCGGCTCGGCCATCGCCGGGGCCGGCGGCCTCCTCTATGGTCTGGCCTACCCGGTCCTGGACCCCTACATGGGGATTCGCATCGGCTGGTGGGCCTTTATCGCGGCGGTGGTAGGGGGGATCGGCAATATCCGGGGGGCCGTCCTGGGCGGTTACGTCCTGGGAGCCGTGGAGATCTTCACCCCGGTGCTGCTGGCCTCCTCCACTTATCGGGACTCCGTGGCCTTCTCCCTGTTGCTCATCCTGTTGATTTTTAAACCAACCGGCCTGTTGGGGCGCCCCACGGTGGAGAAGGTCTGAGATGAAGCTCCCAGGCCCTCGGAGCCGGATCGGTTTTTTTCTCCTGATCGCGGGGGGTCTAGTCCTGGTGGCTTGGCTGGTTCCCACTTTGGGGCTGTTAAACCCTTACCTCCAACAGGTCCTGATGTATGTGGGCATCAATATTATCCTGACCCTCAGTCTCAATCTGGTCAACGGTTACATGGGCGAGTTTTCCGTCGGCCATGCCGGTTTTATGGCCGTGGGGGCCTATGTGGCGGCCGTCCTCACCGTGGCCGTTTTTCCCCGGGCCTGGGGGCCGTTCCTCTTTCCGCTGGCCCTGCTGCTGGGCGGCCTGGCCGCCGCCTTGGCCGGTCTCGTCGTGGCCTTTCCCTCTTTCCGCACCCGGGGCGATTACCTGGCCATCGTCACCCTGGCCTTCAATATGATCGTCAAGAGCATCTTGGAAAATATTGAGGCCGTGGGCGGCCCCCGGGGCTATATGGGGATGGGGAAGCTCACCAACCTGGCCTGGGTCACCGTCTGGGTGCTGCTGACGCTCCTGGTCCTGCGCCATCTCATCTATTCCAATCTCGGTCGGGGAATCATCGCCATCCGGGAGGATGAGGTGGCTGCCAACCTGGTGAGCGTCAACACCCCCCGGCTGAAGATTTACGCCTTTTGCCTGTCGGCCTTTTTTGCCGGAGTGGCCGGCGGGTTGTATGCCCATCTGCTCCAGTTCATCAATCCCCGCAGCTTCTCCATCCTCAAATCCACCGATATGCTGGTCATGGTCTACCTGGGCGGCATCGGCTCCCTGGGAGGCTCCATCCTGGGAGCGGCCCTCTATACCATCCTCATGGAACTCCTCCGCCCCCTGGAACTCTGGCGTTGGGTCATAGGGCCACTCCTCCTGGTCCTTCTCATGATCTTCCGCCCCACCGGCATCATGGGACTCAAAGAAGCCCGCTGGCTGAAACCCTCCGATCCTTAACCAGGCGCGGGGGATGGCTTCTCAGGAAAAAGGCCGGAAGGAATCAGACAGAGGCTGTTGTTACCCCGCCCATGGCTTGCCATCACCATCCCTCCGGGGAGAGGAAGGTCCCACCGGTTTCCGGCGGGCTGGTATCGGTGCGGCAGATTGCAGAAGCGTGGGAGCCGCCGCCCTTGACGTCAAACCAAGGCCGGCAAAGGTCCCGGAGCCGGCGGTGCCCCGCCGGTTGCTCCGGCCGAAGTCCAAGGGCTTAACTCTCTGGGGTCGCTTCCGGGGCCGGTTCGGTATAATGGCAATCTTTCTGGGGGCAGGCCAGGAATTTGCCCTGCTTTTTGGTTTCCCGCAGGACCAGTAGAGGGAAGTGACATTGGGGGCAAGCTTTGGCCACCGGAGGGTAATTAAGGGTAAACGTGCATTGGGGATAATTGCTGCAGCCGTAAAAGACGCCGCGGCGGGAGCGCCGGGGCCGGATGGTGCCGCCGCAGCCGGACTCAGGGCAGGGCACGCCGGTGTCCGGCGTCTCCTCTCCCTGGAGGCTGCGGGTGTAGCGGCATTGGGGATAGCCGGGGCAGGCCAGGAAGGTTCCAAAACGACCCCGCTTGGCCACCAGCGTCTGGCCGCATTTGGGACAGGTTTCCGTAACGGCCGGAAGGTCCGCCGGGGGTGCGTCGCTTTTCTCCTCAGGAATAATCTCGCCCTGGTCATTGCGGCTGAAGTTGGCTGTATAACGACACTGGGGGTAGTTGCTGCAGGCGAGGAATTCGCCATTTTTTCCCCATTTGATCACCAGTGCCCCGCCGCATTCCGGACAGGCCAGGCCGGTGGACAAGCCCTTTCCCTTCATGGAGGGCATGGCCCCCTTGGCGGTCTGCAACTCCTGGGAAAAGGAGGCGTAAAAATCCCGGAGGACCTCCTGCCAGGAGACCTGGCCGGCGGCAACGGTATCCAACCTTTCCTCCAGATTGGCGGTGAAACCCACATCCATGACGTTGGGGAAGTTGGCCACCAACAGGTCGTTGATCATCAGGCCCAACTCCGTAGGTTTGAAGCCGACCTTGGTCTTGATCACATAGAGGCGGTCCTGGATCACCGTGAGAATGGCGGCATAGGTGCTGGGCCGGCCGATCCCCAGCTTTTCCAATTCTTTGATGAGGGTAGCTTCCGTATAGCGCGGCGGCGGCTGAGTAAAATGCTGTTTGGGCTCAAGCTTGAGCAGGGTCAACTCTTCGCCCTGCTGCAAAGGCGGCAGTTTCACCTCCCCATCCTCGGCCACAGCGTCCAGTGATTCCTCGTATAACACCGTAAATCCGGGGAATTTTACCACACTGCCCGTGGCCCGGAAGGTATAATCCCGGGCGCTGATGTCGGCGGTGGTAACCAACAGCCGGGCCGGCTGCATCTGGCTGGCTACAAAACGCTTCCAGATGAGTTCATAGAGCTTCAGCTCCTCAGGCGCCAGAAAGGGTTTTACCTCTTCCGGGGTGCGGTGCACGTCCGTGGGGCGGATGGCTTCGTGGGCCTCCTGAGCGGTCTTGCGGCTTTTATAGGCGTGGGGCTTGGCCGGGAGGTATTCGGGTCCATAGGCCTGTTGGATGTAGTCCCGCAGCGCCGCCACCGCCCCGCTGGCCACTCGGGTGGAATCGGTACGCATATAGGTGATGAGCCCCACCGGCCCTTCGGTGCCCAGGTCCACGCCTTCGTATAACTTCTGGGCCAGCCGCATGGTCCGTTGCGCCCCGAACCGCAGTTTGCGGCTGGCTTCCTGTTGCAGGGTGCTGGTGATAAAGGGAGGCAGGGGCTTTTTTTGGCGCTCTTTCTGGTCCACCTGGGCCACTACATAAGGGGCGCCCTGGAGGGCCGCCACCACCTGCTGGGTCTGGTCGCCGCTGGCCAGTTCCAGTTTCTTGCCCTTAAACTTGATGAGCCTGGCCTGGAACGCCGGGGGCTGGGAGGCCTGGAGGTGCGCGGTCAGAGACCAATATTCCTGGGAGACAAAGGCGAGGATTTCCCGCTCCCGCTCACAGATGAGCCGCAGGGCCACCGATTGCACCCGACCGGCGCTCAGACCTTGCTTCACCTTCTCCCAGAGCAGAGGCGAGATCTGATAGCCCACCAGTCGATCCAGGACCCGCCGGGCCTGTTGGGCCTCGTAGCGGGGGCGGTTCAACGGCACCGGCTTGGCCAGGGCCTCCTTGATGGCTTTGGGGGTCAGCTCATAGAACAGCACCCGATGGAACTTATGTTTGCCGCCGTTGAGAACTTCGGCGATATGCCAGGCAATGGCCTCGCCTTCCCGATCCGGGTCCGGCCCCAGATAGATGGCCTCGCTGCGGGCCGCCGCCTTTTTCAGCTCCTGGATGGTCTTGGTCTTCCCCTCAATGGTGACGTACTTGGGGAGAAAATTATTGGCCAGATCAACGCCCAGTTCTTTTTTGGGCAGATCCCGGATATGGCCCACCGAGGCGCGGACTTCGAAATCCTTCCCCAGATATTTCTGCAATGTCCTGGCCTTAGCCGGTGATTCAACAATAAGAAGAGATTTGGCCATGTTCCCTTTGTACTCCCTGATAATGCCCCGGCCGGTCCGGGGGCTTCCTGTTGCCGACGGCATCCCCGGCGTGGGAGTCGCCGCCGCCTGGGTGGAGGTCGGAAGCCGGTTGCCCCAGGCAATGGAGGCATGTTGTTGGCATGGAGGCGTCGCCCCCAGCTTGATGCCGACCTCCTCCGAGGGCGCCACCAGGAGGGGCACTCACCCGGACATGTGGCTGAGGGGGCGGTTTGGAAAGAGAAGTTATCTCCCAGAAAACCATCATACTATAATAACAGCCACCCTGAGCGTCAATACCCCGTTTCCAGCGGTCAGCGGGCCAGAACAAAATATTTGCCGGGCAATTCCTGGATAAGTCCCTGGAGTTCCAAGAGAGTCAAGCGACTGAGGACCTCTGCGGCCGGCAGGTCGGCCAGGCGGATGAGCTCATCCAACTGCAGGGGGCTGAGGCTGAGATGGTTCAACAGGGGGTCTTCCGGCCGGGAGGGTGGGGCGGCGGCCGTAGGGGGGCGACCCCTGGTCGTCTGCAGTGGGGCTAACCGCATCTCCTCCAGGATATCGGCGGCCTGCCGGACCAGCTTGGCCCCCTGTTGGATCCAGCGATGGGGGCCGACGCTGCCTGGCAGGTCCACCGGTCCCGGCACGGCAAAGACCTCACGCCCCTGCTCCAGGGCATGATTGGCGGTGATATGGGCGCCGCTCTGTTCACCGGCCTCCACGATCACCACCCCCTGGGCCAGACCGCTGATGAGACGGTTGCGGATGGGGAAATTCCGGGCCTCCGGAGGCGCGCCCGGGGGAAACTCGCTGATCAGGGCTCCCTGCCGGGGGATGGCGCGATAGAGTTCTTTATTTTCTGGCGGATAGATAACATCCAGGCCGCAGCCCAACACCGCCAACGTCCGTCCTCCGGCCTCCAGGGCCCCCTGATGGGCGGCGGTGTCAATACCCCGGGCCAGGCCGCTGACCACCGTCACCCCCTGCTGGGCCAGCTCGGCGGCCAACCGGTATCCGGTCTTGCGGCCGTAATGACTGGGACGGCGGGTGCCGACTAAGGCAATGGCCAGATCGTCCTGGGGCCCCAGACTGCCCATGATATAAAGAAACGGCGGTGCATAGGGGATCACCCGGAGGTTGCCCGGAAAACGGGCATCCTGACAGGTAATGATATCCACTCCCGCGGCGGTTAGACGCTCCACGACCGCATCCCAGCGGGGCCAATCCTCAAAGGTGGTGATGGCTTGGGCCATGCCGGGGGTTACTCCCGGGACGGTGCCCAGCTCCTGGGTCGAGGCCTGGAAGACCGCCTCCGGCGAACCGAAGCGGCTCAGCAGCCGATGGAACATGACCACACCGATGCCTGGAATGGACCTGAGGGCCAGCCAGGGAATGGTGCTGAAGGGATCGATCATGATGATGGGGCTGGGACGAGACCGGTCAGCGGCTGCAGGCAGGTGGCCTCCAACTGCTCCAATCGCTGGGAGAGATCCTCCAGACGGCGGCGCCAAACTTCCCGCTGCTGGCTCTGCTGGCTGATAACCTGCTGCAAACCTTCCAAATCCACAAACAGAGCTGCCAAGGCCAGACGAAGTTCCTTGGCCTGTTGTTGAGCCAAATAGTCCGTTAACAGGAAGAAATATTGAAATTTAAGATTTTCACCATAACTCAGGAGACCATCGGCCATCGCTTCCTGGGTATGGGCCTTGATGTCCTCCAAGGCTTTGGCCAATGAGGCCCGCAACCGGTCGGGCGGAGGGGCCGCTGCCCCTTTGCGGAAGCGCTTATGTAGGCGCCGCAGGGCATCGGCCACGAGGTTGACCCCGAAGCGCAGCATGGCCTGGCTGCGCAACCGCATGGTTAATCCCATCTCCAGGGAGAATAAGCGCGGCTGCAGCTGGGGGGGTTTTTCCCAGGCTGCCGCCGTGATGGTGGGGGCCGTGGCCGTAATGCCCAGGGCGGCGATCTCCTGATAATACAAATTTAGGGCGTCCTGGAGGGAAGCCAGCAAGGGTTCCAAGAACTGATTCAATTCCTCCTGCAGCCATGCTTCCTGAAGATGAATAAACTCAAGGATCTTCAGGTTCACCTCCTCGGTAAGGAAACGGAGCAGACGCTGCTGAAAACCCTGGTAGACCAAGTATAGTCCCGGCAGAAAGGCGCTCAGGTGGCCAGTCAGTTCCAGTCGGTCCAGATCGCCGCCGTCATCTTGGATGAATCGGCTGATCACCGGACCGATCTCTCCGTGGCGGACATCAAAAAAGGTATCGAGGCGGCGTCTAAGTCGTTGTTTCAAGTCGGCGGCGGCTCCCTGCAGGGTCTGATCCAGACTGCGGAGCAACCGCTCCAGCGTCTGCCGGCGTTGGCTCAGATGGGAGAGGCTGTCCTGCAAGGCGGTGGCATCGGCCTGGATCAGGCGGTTTTGGAGGAGCAGGCGCTCCCGCATCCCCTTCAGCACCAATGAGATGTGGCCGACACTGCTGGCCACCAACAGCTCCCGTTGCCGTTGGGTCAGGGTCTGCTGCAAATAGGCCTCGAAACGGGCTGCTTCCTGCCGGGAAAAGGCGGTGAGGTCGGGGTCGGTTTCCCAGGTCATGAGTTTCCCCAAGTCTTTGGGACTCAAGGCTACTCCCTGCTGCCGGAGGCGGGACAGGAGCAGGTCCAGGCCGGAAAAGGCAAAAAAGGGCGCCTCTGGCTGAAAGGTAGCCAACTCCCGTTGCCAACGCTGGAGTAAGTCCCGGGCTTCGGAGAGATCCTCCAGCTCGTTAAGGTCCATGTTGAGAACAAAGACACAATTGTCCCCCAATTGCAGCCGTTTTAACTCTGTCAGGAACTTATAATCCGCCTGGCGCAGCCCCACCCGGGAACTTACCACATAGATGACCAGATCGGTGCCCAATAGATAATTGTGCACCTGGGCCAGATGTTGGGGGATGGGGGAGTCGCTGCCCTGACAGTCGCCCAATTCCAATCCCTGGGCTGGCCACGGGAAGGGCAGGACCAAACGGACATCTTTGAGGTAAATGGCCTTGGCGTCGTGGGTCACCAATTGCTGGTGGCGGATCAGTTCCGGCCCGGTCAACTCCAAACGCTGCCGCCCGCCGGTCAGCAGTTTGGCCACTTCCGGATACCCGGTCAGGAAAGACTGAACCAGGAGATAATTTTTATCCATCATGTCCTGATTCAGGAGCTGCGACGGGTCAATCTGGGCCAACGCCTCCCGGAGCAGGTCCCGATCCGCCTCCTGGCGGATATCGTAGCCCTCCCGCCGGTCCAAGAGGATGGGGCTGGGGAAGAGGCTGAGGGCACTGCTTAACTCGCCGTTGACTTCTTCCCAATTTTTAAAGTCCAGGACCGCCCGGGGCTCTTGGCCGGGTTCAATCCGGGTGATCATGGCGGTGACAATGCCGGCCCCCCTTTTTAAGACGTCCCGGCCCAACAGGGCATTAATGAGCGTACTCTTGCCGGATTTGACGGTCCCCACCACTGCTACCCGGAAGCGACCGACCGCAGCCTTATCTTCCAGGTTGGCCAAAATCACCCGCCAGTTTTCAGCTTGCCCGGTCCCGACGGGCACCGCTGCGGCTACCTCGGCCAGGAGAGATCGGATGCCGGTGACACAATCGGTTAGGATTGACCGGACATCTGGGGTTAGCAATTGCTGCTGCACGATTTCGGTCCTAAGGTGAAGCGCTGCGGGTTCCTGGATGGCGGTTCCCGGTGTTTCCTCGCATCTCGTTGGCAGGCAGGCAACTGCGGCCTCCGGTGGCGCCGGCACTGGGCTCCAGGCGGCGGCGCCCCTTTGCCGCTTTAGTTGTTGCCGGCCCCTTTGGGGCTCTCTTTGGGGGCAAAAGCGGCGATATGGCCCCGACCGACCTTGACCCGAATCTTGTCAGCGATTTCCAAGGTGACGGTCTGATCGGTCATGCCGGTGATTTCGCCGTACAGCCCCCCGGCGGTAATCACCCTGTCGCCTTTTTTCAGATTATCGAGGAAATTCCGGTGTTCTTTGGCCTTCTTTTGCTGGGGCCGGATGAGGAGGACGTAAAAAATCACGAACATCAGGATCAACGGCAGGATGGTCAGCAAGCCACCCCCCGCCTGTCCCTCGCCGGTGGCACCGGCCATGGCATAAGCAACATCAATCACGGGATACACCTCCATTGTTTCGCTGCCGATAGAAGGCCCGGCGGAAAGCCGGAAAGGAACCCTGGGCCAGGGAACGCCTCATCTCGGCCATGAGCTCTAAATAATAATATAAGTTGTGCCAGGTGAGCAGACGGTACGCCAGGATTTCCCGCGCCAGATACAGATGCCGGAGATAGGCCCGGCTGTAATTCCGGCAGGTATAACAGCCGCAGGCTTCATCCAAGGGCAGGGGGCTGGCGGCGTGCTCAGCGTTCTTGATGACCACCCGGCCGAAACGGGTCAGGGCCATGCCGTTGCGGGCATTGCGGGTAGGCAGGACGCAATCGAACATATCCACCCCCCGGGCCACGGCCTCCACCAGGTCTTCGGGAGTGCCCACCCCCATGAGATATCGGGGTTGATGGGTCGGCAACTCCGGGACCGTTGCCTCCAGGATGGCCTCCCGGGTGTCTTTATCCTCCCCGACGCTGAGACCGCCGATGGCATAGCCGTCAAACCCCAGGGCCACCAAGGCCTGGGCCTGCTCCCGGCGGTGCCGGGGCCACATGCCCCCCTGCACCACGGCAAATAAGGGCTTATCCTCACGAGTGCGGGCCTGTTGACAGCGTTGGGCCCAACGCCGGGTCAGGGCTCCGGACTGCACTATATAAGCCTCACTGACATCATGGGCCGGACATTCATCTAGACAGATAAGGATATCAGCATCAAAGGCCTCTTGTAAAGCAATTACCTGCTCCGGGGTTAAAAAATGCTGAGAGCCGTCCAGATGCGACCGGAAGGTCACTCCCGCCTCGGTAATCTTCCGCAGTTTGGCCAGACTGAAGATTTGAAAGCCCCCGGAATCGGTAAGGATGGGGCCGGGCCAATGCATGAAGGGATGCAGCCCGCCCAGGGAGCGGATGATGTCCACCCCCGGCCGGAGATAGAGATGATAGGTATTGGCCAGGATAATTTGGGCCCCCAGACCCTGGAGCTCTTCCGGGGTCATGGCCTTGACCGTGGCCTGCGTACCCACCGGCATGAAGACCGGGGTGTCGATGACCCCCCGGGGCAGCGTCAATCGGCCAAGTCGGGCGGCGGTTTCCTGATCCTGGGAGAGGAGTTGAAATTGGCTGGACATCGTTTTTACATATCGTTTTTTCGGCGGGTTGACAACAGATTGTCTAATCTTCCGGCTGTAGATAGGCCGCCAGTTTCTGGCGCAGGGTCTGGCGGGCCCGTTTGATCAGGCCGTCTACGGCCTGGGAGGACACGCCCAGGAGCGCCCCGATTTCCTGATAAGAGAAGTCTCCGAAGCGCTTGAGGATAAGGGCTTGGCGCTGCTTTTCCGGCAGGGCCTGCAGGGCGGCCTGGATCTGGGCGGCGCACTCCTGCCCAGTCAGGTGGGCCAGAGGATCGAATCCCGCCGGATCAGGCAGGAAAGTCTCCACCCCGGCCTCACCCTCCAGGTCGTCCCAAGCCACTTCCCGCCGAGTGCGGCGGGCCC
>Ga0067045_1027683_pt1 | contig 71064 bp, 60 predicted proteins | sample TerdegcTABiofilm_FD_59184 | JGI IMG/M metagenome (GOLD analysis project Ga0067045, IMG submission 59184) | Combined Assembly of (Gp0054472, Gp0054536) Wastewater bioreactor microbial communities from Singapore -Terephthalate degrading...
CCCTGATCACTTTCCCCACTCCTTCGTGGCCCGCCGCAAACGGATATGGATGGAATTTCCCGAATTTCCCTGCAAATGCAAGGACATCCCAGCTGCACATTCCACACATCTCAATTTCGACAAGAGCCTCGTTGGCTTTAGGTTCGGGGATATCCATCTCTCTCAGTTCAACCGAACGCTCCCCCAAGTACCACAGCGCCTCAGTCTTCATGGCCTGCCTCCTTTAATCTTCCTTTGCACGCAATTGATCGAGCCAAACTGCGCCGATGATTATCAGCCCTTTTACGACTTGCTGGAAATACGGCGAAATGCCCAGTAGATTCATGCCGTTGTTGATAACACCAATGAGGAGCGAGCCAATGAATGTGCCCCACACACTCCCACGTCCACCTTTTAGACTTGCTCCACCAATGACAACAGCGGCGATGACATCCATTTCATAGCCACTTCCTGCAACAGGCTCGGCAGAATTCAGCCTCGAAGTGAGAATGAGCGAGCTCAAACCTGCTGTAGCTCCTGAAATGACATACACTAAAGTCTTGTAAAAATTCGAATTAATCCCCGAAAGCCGCACTGTCTCCTCATTGCCGCCAATCGCATAGGTATACCTACCGAGTTTTGTCTGCGTGAGTACAATGTAGGCAATAACGACAATCACAAGAAAAATAATGATGGGAATAGGCAGCCCGAGAATATACCCTCCGCCAATAAGACGAAAACCGGCAGAAAAACCTGAAATCGGATAACCTTTTGTATAGATGAGTGTGAGTCCTCGTGCTATACTCATCATGCCTAGCGTCACTACAAACGGCGTTATTCTGGCCTTGGTTATGAAGGTACCACTTGCAAAGCCACACGCAATTCCTACGCCGAGCGTCGCAAGGACAACAATTGGTATTGGATTGCCTGCCTTGAGCATCCCTGCGCAAATTGCTCCCGAAAGGCCGAGCACCGACCCAACTGAAAGATCAATCCCACCCGTGAGAATGACAAAGGTCATTCCAACTGCCATGATGCCATAAATCGATGTCTGTCGAATTACGTTGATTATATTGTTTACAGTTAAGAACACCGGAGAAAAAATAGAGAGTGCAACAACAATAATGAAAAAAGCAAGAATGATACCATAATCCTTTAATGTCTCGACGAATTTCAATTTCATGATTCAACTCCTGCTTGAAGCACTGTTTGTTGGCTAGTTCTCTCTCGAAGACCGAGCGCATATTCCATGACCGTCTCGCTGTCTACTTCATCCCTGCGAAATTCTTTGACAATACTGCCTCCAAAAACGACCTCGATCCGATCACTCATATTGAGGATTTCTGGCAATTCGGACGAAACCATGATAACTCCTGCCCCTTCTTTCGCAAGGTTCTGCATCAGCTTATATATTTCGACCTTTGCACCGACATCGATTCCTCGGGTAGGTTCATCAAAGATATATACTCTACATTGATGCAAAAACCATTTTGCGAGAATGACCTTCTGTTGATTGCCTCCTGACAGATAACGCACAAGCTGTCTCGCAGAAGGTGTTTTAATATTCATTGTCTCGATCATTTTTCGGGTAAGGGCGCTCAATTTTTTTGTTTTTAGAAAACCAAAAACGGATTCCCTGTCGAGAATGGTCATTGTCGCATTATCCTGAACCGACAAGCCAAGCACGAGGCCCTGGCGTTTCCTTTCCTCTGGGATGAGGCCAATACCTTGCCTCACTGCATCTCTCACACTACGGATGCGCACTTCTTTGCCATCGATATAGATTTTACCTGCATTTTTTTTCAAGCGACCATAGATTGTCTGCATTATTTCAGTGCGTCCTGCTCCAACCAAGCCAGTAAATCCAACGATTTCTCCTTTGTGTATACTGAACGAAACATCGGAACAATATCCTTTTTTGCTCAAGCCTTCGACGCGCAACACTTCTTCTCCAATCGGAACGGATGTTTTGGGATACTGCTCAGTGAGCGTCCGTCCAACCATATGTTTGATAATCTCGGCGGTCGTAAGCTCCGCTAAGGGCTTTGTCAATATTTTTTCGCCGTCTCGTAGTATTGTGACACGATCGGCAACTTGGGGGATTTCTTCCAGTCTATGAGATATATAAATGATCGAGACACCATTTTTCTTAAGATTGCGGATAATTTCGAAGAGTTTGTCCACTTCATTCCCCGTGAGCGGAGCAGTCGGTTCATCCATCACAAGAATATCAGACTTGAGAGAGAGTGCTTTCACAATTTCCACAACCTGCTGATACGCAGGGCTCAGCATATACACCTTTGTCTTAGGATTGATACTGACATTGAAGGGCCTAAGAAGCATTCGCACATCGTTGTGCATTTTTTTCCAGTCGATAAAACCTCCAGGCAGCATTGGCTCTCTTCCAATAAAGATATTTTCAGCGACAGAAAGCTGGCGAATAAGATTCAGCTCTTGATAAATGACCGACACACCAGCATCGATCATGGCCTTGATACCGCCAATCGTAATTTTCTTCCCTTTAAGCCATATTTCGCCTTCGTCTGCGCGGTAGAGACCTGATAATATTTTCATCAAGGTAGATTTGCCGGCTCCATTTTCACCCACGAGCGCATGCACTTCTCCTTTTTTTAGATCGAAATCAACGCTTCTCAAGGCCTGAACTCCAGGAAAAGACTTGCTTATACCCTTCATTGAAAGCACAACTTCATTCATATGTTTGCCTTTTGTGTGCAATTTTAGAAAAAGGACCGGCCTTTTCAGCCGGCCCTCTAGAGAGGTTCCCTAGATTATTTTCTCAGGTACCTCTCATCAGCCGCTTATCCTGAAATTGTTGAATAGACTTTTATTTAGTGACAGGCAGCGGACTGATGAATACCACTTTCTGCGGCGGATTCACGTTATTCCTGATCTTGTTGACAAGAGCTTCTAGCGCCATGGCAGCCTGTTTGCCGGGGAACTGGTCGATCGTCGCATTCAGCTTTCCTTCTCTCATATAAGTGAAAGCGTCGGTAGTTGCGTCGAATCCTATCGTGACTTTTGTTGCCGGGTTAATGCCTGCTGCGAGCATCGCTTCGATTGCACCGATGATCATCTCGTCATTCGCACCGAATACTGCATCGAATTTTGGATAGACCTGCATAAGGTTTTCCATAACAGACTGCGCTCTCGAGCGAGTAAAGTCAGCTGTCTGCGATACCAGTATTTTCACATTCGATGCTTTTATTACCTCGTCGAACCCCTTCTTTCGGTCGATTGCAGCAGAAGACCCTGGCGTCCCCTCAAGCTCGATCACAGTGCCTTTGTTGCCGAGTTTTTCAATAATGAATCGGGCTGCTGCACGGCCGCCTTCTACGTTGTCTGCACCGACATGGATAAGCACTTTATCGGTGTTCGCCTTTCTGTCGACGGTTGCAACAGGAATGCCAGCCTGCACTGCGGCTTCGATCGCAGGAACGAGGGAATCCTCCGTCATTGGCGAAATGAGAATGCCATCAACCTTTTGAGATATAAACGTCTCTATAGCTGCCATTTGCTTGTCCGATGCATTCTGCGCATCGATAAAGTTTATCTTTACACCAAGCTTTGAGGCTGCAGCTTCAGCTTCCTGTTTCATAGTGACAAAGAATGGAAACTGAAGGCCGGGGACTGTCATACCTATGACGATCTGTTTCTGTGCAAACACAGAAACAGGTACCAAGGTGATGGCTACCAAAGCCATGAGAATGACCTTTTTCATTAGAACCTCCTATTAATCGAAAAGGCTTACAACTCGAAAATCTATTATCCAGTGTTTTTTCCCAGTTGTCAATAAAAAACGCGATTTTTTTGATGAAATCATTTGTGCAATCGATTGCATAAATGGAAAACGGTATGGCAATTTTGTTTGCAATAAATCAATATTATTCTTTATATATTTAGTAGTTATATATTTTTCAATTTTGTTCTTGACAGTCGATAAATAGTGCGATATCGTTTGTGCAATCGTTATCACGAATTGGGATCGACAACTATGCCATCGTTAAAAGATGTCGCAAGACTCGCCGGTGTATCGACATCCACTGTGTCGAGAGCAATCAATGGTACTATTCCCGTATCCGAAGAAACTCGTCTGCGAGTTGAAAAAGCGGTTCAAGACATGGGCTATAAACCAAACCTGGTTGCGCGAAGCCTTCGAATTAGAAGTACACGGCTAATCGGGCTTGTTGTGCCGGAGATGCAGCATGAAACATTTATTTCTTTTATCCGCTTTACTGAGGAAGCCGCAGAGGCAAAAGGCTACAATCTCATAATTGGTTCGACGAATTCCGACCCAGACCGAGAAGAGCGGTTCATCGAAAACCTCATCAGGCGCAATATCGACGGCATCATATTCTCCCGAGTCTCAGACAAGAGTCACGTGCTCAAAATTCTCGATAAGACAAAAATTCCGGTCGTCATTATCGACCGCACGCTCGAACGTGAAGATATTCCCTCTGTTGTTATGGATAACTACCTAAGCGGTAAGCTTGTTGCAGAACACATGCTCTCGCTTGGCCATCGAACGTTCGCATGCATAACAGGGCCGCTCGATATTACGATAAATCGTGACAGGCTCGCAGGTTTTCGAGATACTGTGCTGAGAGGTGGTGGAACACTGGAAGATAAGTGTATTTACGAAGGCAATTTCAAGTTTGAATCCGGCAAAAAAGGTATTGCGTATCTTCTCGATACAAAAGCGCAATTCACCGGGCTGTGGGCTCAGAATGACTATATGGCGGTAGGCGCGCTCAATTTGCTTTCCGAGCGAGGCATAAAAGTTCCAGAGGAGATTTCCATTGCCGGACTGGACAATATCCAGCAATCGTGGATGATGCGGCCATCGCTGACTACAGTAGCACAGCCTTTCCGCGAAATGTGTGCCCATGCGGTCGATATTATAATCGACCGCCTAGGCACACACGATGAAGCTAAAGAAAAAATCCGAGTAATGCTCAGGCCCGAACTCATTGTGCGGGAAACCACCGCCAGACCGCCAGAATGTAGCCTTTCAGTCGAAAAGAACCAATGTTGAAAAACGCCAATTATAATTCAAAGGAGGTTATTCTATGGCATATGAAAAACAGCTCGTTGAACAAGCATTGAATGACGGCAATGGTGTATTTAGGCTCGAGCCCACTTGGGTTCCACGCTCATTCTGTATCCCAGGCAGGCGGCTTAAGCTACATCCAAACGATTATTACGCATATGGCGCAAATCGCGGTGGGATCGATGAACGGTGGTTTGCCTCGACGACCAAGGCAGACAACGGACCTTTAACCACTCCCTTCGAAGGGCTTTCGTTTATTTGGGTGAATGAGAAACAGCATGTGCTTCTAAAAGATGCGATTGATCTTGCTGGCCAGGAAATTCTAGGCGCTGCAATCATGAAAAAATATGGAGGATGGAAGGCGTACTCGAAATTTTTCGATAATCAGGAACCCTTACCTCACCATGTGCACCACACCGACAAAATGGCAGCCAATATAGGCCAAATGGGAAAACCTGAGTCTTATTATTTCCCAAAGCAACTCAACAATCACGGGGGATGGTTCCCTTATACTTTCTTCGGCCTTAACCCAGGCACCACGAAAGAGCAGATCAAGCAATGTCTCGCAGACTGGGAGAAAAAAGACAACAATATCCTTGCACTCTCCCGTGCGTATATGCTGCAGCCCGGCACAGGCTGGGACGTGCCGCCTGGAATACTCCATGCGCCAGGCTCCCTCCTCACCTATGAACCGCAGCGTGCCTCAGACGTGTTCGCCATGTTCCAAAATATTGTCTGGAACACCTACACATCGAAAGAGCTTCTGCAGAAAGATATCCCTGAGGACAAAAAAGACAATCTCGACTACTATGTGGACCTCCTCGACTGGGAACTCAACACCGACCCGCTCTTCTATGAGCATCGCTTCATGCCGCCGAAACCTACTAAGCCTTTGGAAGACATGCGCGCGGAAGGGTATGAGGAATATGATATTGTGTACAAATCCGACTATTTTTCGGCTAAAGAACTGACCATTTTGCCAGGACGATCGGCGCTCATCAAAGATGAGGGACCATACGGGGCGATCGTCATTCAGGGACATGGAAAATTCGGCTCGCTCGACATCGAATCACCGGCGATGATCCGCTTCGGTCAGATGACGCACGACGAGCTCTTTGTCACGGAACGTGCAGCTCGAGAAGGGGTACTGATCACCAACACGAGCGACAGCGATGATCTTGTGATGCTCAAGCACTTCGGTCCTAAAGCGTAAAAAAGGAGGCACCACAATGCATGGCGCGACGTCTGTCGAACGTATCGCATATTTCGGTCGGAATTCTGTTCTGCTCAGCAATGAAAAGGTGCGCGCGATTATCGATGATCTCGGCGGTATGATGCCTGAATTTAGCCTTAAAAAAGGGAAAGGTGCAATCAACGCACACTGGATACCCGATTTTCGCGGGAATTCAGGATCGCCTTGGTCTCCGCAGCTGCACGGACCATACTGGAAATCAAATATCCTGTATATTCTGGCTGGAGATTTCCCCTGCAGCCCGAATTTCGGTCCCGATTGCACAGTGGAGGATATTGAGCTTCCTGCACATGGCTGGACGGCGAACGAGCGATGGAAACTGACATCTTTCGGCACCACACAGGACGGCAATGCAGCGTACGCGAAATTCACGCTCAAAAGTCCAGATTCACGCATGCCGCTTTCCTATACAAAATACGATATCGTCCAGGCAGGGAAACCCGCCTACTACAGTACCATGATCGTAGAGAACCATGGAGAGGTGCCTATATCCATAAATCTTGCCAGACACAATACGCTGGGTTCTCCTTTTCTACAGACTGGTTGTCGCATCTATGTAAGCGCTGATCGCTTTATGACTGCGCCAAAAGGGACCGAATTTGACGACACAAGTAGGCTTGCACAGGGTGTTGAGTTCGACAGCCTGTGCAGGGCTCCTACCCGTGATGGGAAAATGGTCGACTTGAGTGTCGTCCCAGGTATGATTGGCTATACGGATTTTGTGACGGGCGCAATCTCTCCTCAAAAGTCACTTGGGTGGAGCTGCGTTGTCAATCCTGTGCTAAAACTTGCCTACATATCCTTTTTCCCAGGTTCCAAAGAGCTACCGGATATCGACATCGCACTTGGTTTCAACGATCTCTGGATGCAGTATGGAGGACGCAATTTTACACCCTGGGCTTTGCATGAAGGAGGCGCAGATCGCACATTCTGCCTTGGCACAGAGAATGCTGTTGCAGCGTTTTCCAATGGCTTGGCATATTCCCGTGCATATCCAGAACTGCTTGGCACGCCGACAATGGTGGTTATTCCGGCGCAAGGTGCGCGTCGACTCAATTATGGAAGTGCACTCGTCGAATTGGATGACGCGCTGGCTTCCGAGGCCGTAATCGATATGGAAGCAGAAGGCGACTTCCTTGTGCTAAAAACCAAGAGCGCCTATCAGCGAGTAACGCTGGATGCTTCATTCTCCGAGATGAGAGCACTTGTATCGCACCTGTAAAAATGAAACATGAGCAATTTAGACACCCCTACTCCTTCGGCATATACGAAAAAGCTATGCCTCCAACACTCCCTATTTCAGAAAAGCTGCTGGTAGCAGCGAAGCATGGCTACGATTTTATGGAACTCAGTATCGACGAGAGTGATGAAAAACTGGCCCGCCTCGATGCTTCAGCCGAGTGGAAACGTGAGTTATGCGACGCGGCACAGAATGCTGATATTCGCGTTTCGACCATGTGCCTGTCAGGTCATAGAAAATACCCAATCGGCAGTACAGATCCAAAAACACGCGCGCACGGCATGGAAATCATGAGGGGAGCGATACTTTTGGCAGCGGATATCGGAATACGAATTATTCAGATTGCGGGCTATGATGCCTACTATGAACCTTCAACAGAAACGACGAGGGCTCTCTTTGCTGACAACCTGGAAGAAAGTGTGGCATTTGCATCACGCTATGGTGTCTGTCTAGCCTTCGAAACGATGGAAACGCCTTTTATGAATACGGTGGAAAAAGCGCTCGAGTTTGTACAAAAAATCAATTCGCCATTTCTGCAGATATATCCTGATGTAGGTAACGTGACAAATGCCTTAGGGGGAGATACCTCTCGCATCTCCAACGACATTTTGAGCGGTGCCGGACATTTAGTCGCAGTTCATTTAAAAGAAACACGACCTGGTGTTTTTCGTGAAGTGCCCTATGGCCAAGGACATGTCAATTTCGATTCCTGCATCGAAGCTGCATTTTTAGGGGGTGCGCGGCTATTTACCTCTGAGTTTTGGTTTCAGAGAGACACAGATTGGGAGCTCGATATCGAGCAAGCTTCCACATTCTTGAGAACAAAGCTCGATCGTATCAGTCATGGAGAATGAACATGCACCACTATTTTCTCGGTATTGACAACGGAGGAACCGTTGCAAAGGCCGCCATTTTTGATGAAACAGGTGCAGAAATAGCTATCGCATCAGAAACCATACCCTTCTCTGCTCCAAAACCAGGCTTTGCCGAACGCGATATGCTCGATCTCTGGCAAGCAAATTGCCGAATTATTCAAAAAGCGCTCCAAATATCGCATGTTCAACCAACCATGATAGCCGGAGTCGCCTGCACAGGTCATGGTAAAGGACTTTATCTTTGGGGAAAGGATGAAAGACCTGCGTACCCCGGGATTGTTTCTACGGACACGAGGGCGTGGGAATACCCATTGCGATGGCAGGAAAACGGCACGGCCCAGGCGGTGTATGCAAAGACCTTCCAAAAAATACTTGCCTGTCAGCCAACTTCTCTCCTCGCGTGGCTCAAAGATCATGATCCCGATGTTCTCAATCGTACAAAATGGATATTCGAAGCCAAGGATTATGTTCGTTTTATGCTGACAGGTAAAGCCCAAGCTGAAATCACCGACTATTCTGGATCCGGGCTTTTAAACATTCGCGATCGGTGTTTCGACCATGCACTCTTGGACGCCTATGGCCTCGACGATGTTTATGATAAGCTGCCGCCACTTGTCCTCTCAACAGAGCTCTGCGGTGGAATAAGTCCGCAAGCAGCACGTGCAACAGGATTGCTTGAAGGAACTCCGGTCGCGGGGGGTATGTTCGACATTGATGCATGTGCGATTGCTTCGGGCATAATCGATGAACGTTATTTGGGTGTTGTGGCCGGCACCTGGAGTATCAATGAGTATGTGTCCAAAAGGCCTGTCGCCGATGGCAGCATCATGATGAACTCGCTCTTCTGCCTACCCGAATATTACCTAATCGAAGAATCGAGCCCGACCTCTGCCGGGAATTATGAATGGTTCATTAACTTTTTTTTGGATAAAGAAAAAAATGAAGCTAATGAATCTGGTCTATCCATTTTTGAAGTCGCAGAGCGGATGGTGCAGCATATTACGCCGGAAGATTGCGACCTTATCTTTTTGCCATTTCTTTTTGGTTCGAACTACAACCCTGAGGCGCGGGCTTGTTTTGCAGGCTTTTCTGCCCGGCACACGAGGGCACACATGATTCGTGCGGTACTGGAAGGAATTGTCTTCAGCCACAAAACGCATATCGACAAACTGTGTGCAACTCGTACACCTCCTCTCGCGATACGGCTAACTGGAGGTGCAGCAAAATCGAAAGCATGGGTTCAGATATTCGCCGATGCCATTGGGCTTCCAGTAGAAACGGTTCTTGCATCAGAACCCGGAGCCCTTGGCTGTGCTATGTCTGCCGCTGTAGCAAGTGGTACGTACAAAGATTTGCGCGAAGCAGCTGCACACATGGTAAAGCTTGGAAGCCGCATTGAATCAGATTCCGCTCTCGCCGGACTGTATCTGAAAAAATACAAACTCTACAAGGATATCGCCGATTCTCTCGATCACACATGGAAGAGTTTCAGCTCCCAAATTCCTTCGACAGCGCTTCCATCATGACATCTCGAGGCGCCTCGAGCCCTGTCCACAACCTGAAACCTATAACCCCTTGATTGACCAGCATACCAAGCCCATCGATCGTTTTTGCACCGTGCGCTTCTGCCTTTTTCAGAAAGGCAGAGTGTGGCGGATTGGGAATGACATCGCATACAACAAGGCCAGGTCGGATTGTCCGATAATCGATATCAGGCAACGCATCTATATCCGGAAAAAGGCCGATCGAAGTCGCATTGACCAAAATATCTGTATCTTCTGGAATTGCTAGTTGTCTATCCCATAGCAGAAACTCAGCCAGGCATTTCGTCGAATCATTCAGTGTCCGAACCAGATTCTTCCCTCTTGTCTCTGTGCGATTCGCAATTACTATGTGCCCGACACCAGCAAGAGCCAATTCCACCGCTATTGATCTCGCAGCTCCTCCTGCACCAAGAAGAAATACCTTCGAGCCTGAAATAGATATCCCCCCTTGCTCTCTTAGCGAGCGAAGGAACCCTTTGCCGTCTGTGTTTTCACCATAAAGTTCGCCATTTTTTACAACAATAGTATTCACCGCTCCAATAAGGCGTGCATCCTCTGCAATTTCTTGGAGGTATTTCATGACCTCGATTTTATGTGGAATTGTGAGATTTACACCTCGCATGCCGAAGGCTTTCAGGCCACGAATCGCATCTTCGAGATTTTCCGGCTTCACCTCTATTGTGAGGTACCGCCAATTCAGTCCAAGTTCCTGGAATGCAGCTTCCATCATGACCACTGTCGGATTTTCTGCAACGGGGTAGCCAAACACACCTACGAGTTCTGCCTTGTAATTGCGAACCAGCATATCAACCTCCACTTTCGTAATACTATTAAGAAATCAGATACATTGCCATATCCTTTAATCCAGGCTACTCTTCATCGGAAAGGAAATGACAGTATGCCCCAAACAGATCCAACAACAAGCATGGATGGCCTGCCTGAAAGAGTCGTGCCCGAAAAACCACTGAAAATTTGCGTATTCTGCGGGTCTTCGCTGGGGAATCGTCCAGCGTACACCGAAGCTGCGGTGAAGCTGGGGCGAACGCTGGCAGAGCGGGGCATGGTGCTCGTCTACGGCGGTGGCAATGTCGGCCTTATGGGGACCATCGCCGAGGCGGCCTTGGACGCCGGCGGAAAGGTTATCGGCATTATTCCCCAGCGGCTCTTCGAGCTCGTCGAGCAACAGGAGCTCACCGAGCTTCTTGTCGTGAAGGACATGCATGAGCGCAAGGCCCTCATGCAGAAAAAGGCGGACGCATTCATCTCTCTGCCGGGCGGTATCGGCACGATGGAAGAGCTCTTTGAGGTATGGAGCTGGCGATACATCGGGTATCATCGGAAGCCGGTCGCGATCCTCAACATCGAACACTATTATGACAAACTTCTTGAGATGCTTCGCCATATGGTCGGCGAAGGATTCCTTCACAGAGAAATCAACGAAGATCTCATCGTAGGCGACGATATCGAGGCTGTCCTGAGAGCGATACTGGAAAAAGTCGACACTTCGGGAGCCGTGCCCTTCTTAAAAAAGCCTGAACGCAGGCGTTAGAAAATCGGTCGCTCGGCGGGCGTATCAGAGTCGCCCTAAAGGCATCCTAGCGGCATCGCCAAGGCGCCCCGGAGACGGCTCATAGGCGCTGTGCGATCCCAGCGCGGGATAAAATCGCACCCTCTTCACCTATGGAATTACGCCTGTGAAGGCCTCTGCTGAAAGAACGCGTCGATGAGGGAGACTTTGAGATTGAACAGCTTGTCGGTGATGGAGACCTTGTAAATGTGAGGGTTGAGAAGGCGAAGATACGTGGAGTCGAAGGTCTGTATCCTCTCCTTCATGAATTTCTGGCTTTCAACGATATCGGGGAGTTCCTGTGTTCGGCGACCATGGTCCATCACCTTAAAGAGCAGAGGCTCGACGCGTGCAGGCTCAATATTGAGATGACGCCAGTCTGCGCTCGGATGGTGGACAAGATACTCTGTGTCCTCCCGGATTTCTTCCTCACCGCACGAAATGAGATCGAGACGAGCCGCGCCATGCTTGTCGTAGAGTCGCCATAGGTTCTTAACGCCGGGGTTCGTCGACTTCTCCGGGTTGTCAGAGAACTTCATGACCGGCCGATTCTGTCCTTCAGGGTCGATGGCCGACAACTTGTAGACTCCCGTAAAGGCCGCATCATTGCCGCCCGTCACGAGCTTCGTACCTACGCCCCATGTGTCGATGGGGGCCTTGTCGTCGACGAGGCTCTCGATGATCTCCTCGTCGAGTTCGTTGGACACGGTAATTTTGGCATTAGGAAGCCCCGCTTCATCGAGCCGCTTGCGAATCATGCGAGACAGATAGTCGATGTCGCCCGAATCGAGACGAACCCCAAAACCATAGCCTCTTTCTACCAGCTTTCTGCCTACTTTTATGGCATTGATGATGCCGGAGTCGAGAGAATTATAGGTATCGATGAGAAACACCGTATTCTTAGGATAGAGCTCAGCATATGCCTCGAAGGCTTCGAGCTCGTTCGGATAGGACATGATCCAAGAGTGTGCCATCGTCCCCAGCACAGGGATTCCAAATGTTTTGCCCGCAAGAGTATTGGACGTACCCATCGCCCCACCGATGAATGCCGCGCGACTCGCCGAGAGCGCACCATCCGAGCCCTGAGCTCTTCGAAGCCCGAATTCCATGATCGCGCCGTGATTCGAGGCATTCCATATCCGCGCGGTTTTCGTCGCAATGAGGCTTTGGAAGTTGAGGACATTGAGCACGAGGCCTTCGACGATCTGCGCAGAGATCAGGTCGGCCTCCACACGGAGCAGCGGTTCCTGTGGAAACACGATTTCGCCTTCGCGGGCGGCATAGATGGTGCCTCTAAACTTGAATGTGGACAAATAATCGAGAAAGGCATCCTCAAACAGGCCCAAGGTAGAGAGGTACTCCCTATCTTCTTTCGAAAAGGAAAATTGTTCGAGAGCCTCTATGAGTGTGTCAAGGCCGGCGAAGACCGAATAGCCGCCGTCGAAGGGGTGCCTGCGAAAAAAGTAATCGAAGACCACGGGCATTGTCATGTGGCGCTTCCAGTAGCCTTGCGCCATGGTCAATTCGTAAAAATCGGTAAAGAGCGCCGTTTGATAGTTGTGGTTCATGGTATTCCTTCAATATTCAAAATACAATTCAGATTTTCGCCAATAACTCGCTCGTCGGAGCAAACACGCAGCCCTGTCTTCGCATCTCTTCCATCGCTTGTGCGACATCGCCAGGATTGGCGTCGATTCCTCTGACGGCGTCCACTACCACTATCACGTCGAGCCCGACGCGGCGGGCATCCAGGGCAGTCGCCTTCACACAGTAATCGGTCGCAAGTCCACAGACGAGAACCCTCCGCACGCCGAGCGATGCAAGCAAGCCCGCAAGGCCCGTAGGGGTCACACCATCGTTCTCGAAAAACGCCGAATAGCTGTCGAGGGCTTGCCTCGTTCCTTTGCGCAGGATAAACCGCGCCCTCCAGGTTTGAAGTGAAGGATGAAAATCAGCGCCTTTGGTCCCCGCAACGCAGTGGTCCGGCCATAGGACCGAAGGTGGCGTCTGGCTTGTATCGAGCGAGAAAGGGGGTAGCGATTTCGAAGACGCAAAAGAACAGTGCATAGGAGGATGCCAGTCCTGGGTCAAAATGCTGAGAGGGTACTCGGCGAGCAGCGCATTCACGTTGGGGATAATGGTGTCACCATCGGGCACCGCAAGGACACCTCCAGGACAAAAATCGTTCTGAATGTCGACTGCGATTAAGGCACTTTCCATGTTCTCCTCCCGCAAGATAATCTGCATAAAATGGTACCGCACTGGAGAAAATTTGAAAACCACCCGCCATGGTACCCGGCAAGCCCGCTCTTGCTATAGAGGAATTTTGACATAGAGGTACGCAGACGCAATTGCAAATCGTTTTTCTGCTGCCTTATAATTACCGGTTCCCGATGCCTCAACAAGGAAATGGTTCATCTTTGCGGATGTACGGAGTGTTATGAGAAAGGCATCAGAATCTGAGGGTTTAAGAGGAAACTCGATTGCCATCCGACCGGAGTACTCCCCAAAATCGACGCTTAGCGCTCCCATAGCCCGATCGAGCATCAGTGCGCCGGATGCGCCTTGTGCTGTGGCCGAGACATCCTCGGCCGCTTCGTATTCCGAGATATCACCGAAGTCTTCATCCGCTTTTGAGACCTCCTCCTGTACTTGGCGCGAACTCTGAAGCGTGAGCTCGACTCCTAGTTCAGGGGCTCGTGGATGAGATTCGCGTGCCTGAGATGCGGCCAGCTTCGGGCTGGCCGATGGCGCTGCGGTGTACGATGGACTTCGTATGTTCAGATCGAACCCGAACTTCCCAGACCACGTGTCCGGTTTTTTGATCACTTCCACAGAAAAAGATGAGTCAAGAAGAATCGTTGCATGGAACAGAGTAGCCCTCAATTCCTTATTGTCTATCCGAAGTCGGCCTTTTGCACCGTCCGACCAATATTTCAAAGCAAGAGAATCTGGAAAAGCGCCAAACGACGGCGTCTCAACCACCACAGTATCGGCTGCGCCCTGCTTGGAAAACACAGATAGACCAAACGATAGGTCTTCGGCAAAGGGTATCCAAACGATATCGGCGACATAGTCGATCTGGGCCAAGGCATCGCGGCTGGCGACTTTTCCTGTGGCCGATACAAAGTCCCCAGCCTCCACATAGAGAAATCCTTTTATTTTTTGTCTGGGAGAGCTCCAGGATATATCGAGCCTGCAGGCAGCCGCCTTCAACCATGCAAAGTCGAAAAAATCGCCACCAGCAGCCTCGAAGTCGGGATATAGCTGCACTCTTGTCTGAAACGACACATTGGAGACACAAGACCCAACGCCAAATGCAAACCAAGGTCTCAGGCAGTGCATGAGAGAACCTTGGTCTTCAGAATCCAAAAGTGTGCCAAGGCTGGTGGCCAGGCGCACCGCCCCGTCGATCGCGAGGTACTGCAGGGCACCACAGGTATAGAGTTCGCCTCCGGTTAGAAAAAGTGAGAGGCGAGAAGAAGCCACTGCAATGCCCAGGGGATCGCTCGAATTTCCGAGATTTGTGGAATACAAAATCGATTCTCCTCTGCTCGACACCAAATCGGGCCGTGCCAGAAACCCGGCTGCATCGCTGATCTTAAGGTTTCCAGCCGCCAGGCTAAGCCCACCGAGCTTCCCTTTCACCGTAAACGAAGACGAACGCAGGGCACCAGACTCGAGCGAAAGAGGTGCCGAGGCGTTGATGAGGACATCGCGCGGCAGTACCATCGACACATAAGCCCGCGTCTCCGTCGGAGAAAACCTAAATGAAAGGTTCCCCGACACGGAATGAGGAAGTTCTTCGAGCCCCAGTACGGCCATAAGCGGCAGCATCCACACGATGACCGCCCATCGCAGTATTCGCTTTCCCACACCCTTAAGACGCAGGACAGCGACCGTGTCGCTTTAACTTTTACGATCGAAAGCGAGGACATGTTTCTTGACACATACACATATATATATTATTTTCTATATATAAATCATACCTACAGATGATTGAGGGAGGATATATATGTCGGTTGTCATCTATACTACACCCAGCTGCAGCTACTGTCGAATGGCAAAAGACTGGTTCCGTCAGAATGGTATCTCTTTTACAGAATATAATGTCGCTGCCGATATGCGCCGTGCCGAAGAGATGGTGCACAAATCGGGACAGATGGGGGTACCCGTCATCGACATAAACGGGAGAATCATTGTCGGATTCAATAAGCCCGAAATAGAGAGAGCACTCCGCCGCTGATCTTTTTAGTCCTCTGCTCCATTGTAGGCTTGTAGCCTTATCCGTTAATATTGCCTTCAGCCATTCAGTAGGAGATCGAGCATGAATCAGGATAGGGTCAGCGAAATGCTACAAGCCATCGAGCCTCCGCCCGCGCCTTTTTCTCTTGTGTTCTCGGGTAAGACAAACAAAAAGGTCAACGGGCTCTACAAGCCTACAAAGGCTGAGATTGTCATTCACAACCGCAATTTCGATTCGGATGATCAGCTCATCTATACTGCAATCCACGAATATGCCCACCACATTCTATTTACGAGGCGCGGAGGCCTCCCCATGCCGAGGCCCCACACCCAAGAATTCTGGGCTATCTTTCATGAGCTTCTAGAGAAGGCCGAAGGCCTCGGGTTTTACAACAATGTCTTCGACACCATTCCTGAATTTGTCTCTCTTACGGCGCACATAAAAGAGCACTGCCTCAAAGGCAACGGTTCACTGCTTCTTGAACTCGGGCGGCTCCTCGTTCAAGCCGAAGAGCTCTGTCGCATCCACCATGCGCGATTTGAAGACTATGTCGAGAGAGTACTCGGCCTGCCCAAGAGAACCGCATCCACGGCCATTCAGGCTCAGAATCTCAACCTCGATCCTTCGCTCGGTTGGGATGGGCTGTCGCTCGTCGCATCCATCCACGATCCAGAGGCTCGCGTGAAGGCAGCTGAGGCGCTCTCAAAAGGAGCCACTCCACTCATTGCAAAACGGACGGTGATGCCCCCTGTCGATGAGGGGGATGATCCGATCGAAACGCTCATTGCCGAGCACAAGCGACTCGAACGCAGCATCGCATCGATGATGGAGCGCATGCATCGCATCGAAGAGAAACTGGTATCAAAATCTTTCCGGCTTTGATAGAATGCCTCTCCAGGTGGATCTCATGCGGCAGTTCAATGCACCTGTACTCATCAACAAAGCGATTGCACCGAATTGGATGCATTTCGCATTCGAATGGCCCTCGGACCTGCCGGCGCCTCATGCCGGGCAATTCTTTACGGTTCTGCCAGCGATGGTGGAGTTCGGTGCCGGCACTATTCTTCGGCGTCCTCTTGCCTTTGCAGGATTCGATCCCACAGGACAAGAAGATTCTGCCTCGGCCTCTACAGGCAAGGCAATCGCCCATTCTATTTATCAGGTCAGGGGACCTGGGACGAGAGCCCTGGCACAGCAAGTTCCCGGCAGCCTCATCGATGTCATCGCACCGTTGGGCAACAGCTTTCCATGGCCGCTTCCGAAAGAAAAGGCCATCATCGTAGGTGGCGGTATCGGTATCGGTCCTGTGCTCTTCATGGCGGCGTCATTGTCGCAGGAGAATCTTCCAGCGTTTGTCCACGAGTTTCAGCTGGTCCTCGGGTTCCGCAATGCCTCGCTCATTCCACTTCGTGCTGAATCCGCCGACGATAGTCCGATGACTTTACTCTGGAACCAGCTACTCGCAAAGGCTTTCCTCGCCACCGACGACGGATCTGAGGGCTTTCGTGGGACGGTGGTGGAGGCCCTCTCTTTGCTGAAGAGCAGCGATGGCTCATCGAAAGACTGGCATCTCTACGGTTGCGGTCCGAGGCCGATGCTCGCCTCTCTGACAACATTTGCCAAAACACAGCAGATCGCCGCACACTGTTCTGCCGAGCAATGGATGGCCTGCGGCGTCGGGGCTTGCCATGGTTGCGTGCTCCCTACGACGTCGGGCGGTTTTTTGCGCGTGTGTGCCGACGGACCTGTCTTTGACGCAAATCAGATCGACTGGGAGGCGAGTCTGCAATGAACGAGCAAGTCCATAGCGATATACCTTCCATTGATCTCGATCTCTCGGTCCGTATCGGAGAGCTTATAATGCCGAACCCTGTCGGCGTCGCATCCGGCTGCTTCGGCTACGGTGAAGAATACGACGAACTTGTGCACATCGACGCGCTGGGAGCGCTCTACACCAAGGCGGTGACCCTGGAACCGCGACAGGGTAATCCGGCACCACGCCTTGTGGAGACGCCGATGGGGCTCATCAATTCAATAGGCCTTGCAAATCCGGGTGTCGAACGCTTTTTACAGGAAAAACTTCCTCTTCTGAGACGCCGACGTTGCGCTGTCATCATCAATGTCGCCGGCTCCACCGAGGACGAGTATGCCGCAGTCCTTGAACGAATAGAAGGTCACCTTTCGGCCATCGGCACACAACAGGAAGAACGGTCCGGGGTAGATGGCTACGAGATCAATGTCTCGTGTCCGAACGTGCACCGAGGAGGCATGTCCTTCGGCATCGATCCTGTGCTGATCGAGCGGCTGACTCGGTCTCTCAGGGGACGTACGGCGCGCCCGCTCATTCTTAAACTGAGTCCGAACGTGACCGATATCGCGGATATTGCACGGGCAGCAGAAGCCGGTGGTGCTGACGCGATATCCTGTGTCAACACGGTGGTCGGGATGGTTATAGATACGGAAAAACTGCGGCCCGCGATCGCACGAGGCTCAGGCGGCCTCTCGGGGCCTGCCATACGCCCCATCGGAGTGGCAGCAACCTACAAGGTGAGCCGCGCCGTACAGATTCCCGTCATCGGAGTTGGAGGAATCGCCCGAGCGGACGACGCGATTCAGTACCTCCTTGCAGGTGCCCAGGCTATCCAAATCGGCACGGCGATTTTTACGAATCCCCGCACCCCGCACGAAGTGCTCGACGGCATCGTCGGATGGATGCGGCGACATGCGGTGAAGTGTGTGCGCGACATCGGGTTGATGCTGCAATAGGCACCCAGCATTCAAAAGAGCGTCCAAAGGAGCAACATGCCCAGATTGTTAATTTTTTATCTGCGATATCGAACAATTTAACCAATTTTTAACAATTTGTTCACATCGCATTGATATAGAAAGAATACAGTAGAGGTGCATGATGCAAGAAGTTACAACACAACCCTCCTTTATTATCGAGACCAAAGATCTCAGTATCATCTATGCCGACGGCCATGAAGGCATCAGACACGTCTCCATGGGTTTCCAAAGGCAGCATGTAACGGCCATCATCGGCCCATCGGGATGCGGGAAAAGCACGCTTCTACGAGCCCTTAACCGTATGAACGAGCTGATACCCGGCACAAGAACCCGGGGGGAGGTCTGGTACAAGGGCCAGAACATCTATGCATCTTCGGTGGATCCTGTGCTGATACGTCGGCATATCGGCATGGTGTTTCAGAAGCCCAACCCTTTTCCCAAGAGTGTCTATCAGAACATCGCCTGGGCTGCAAAAGCGCACGGCTATTCAGGCAACATGGATGACCTCGTCGAGAACAGCCTGCGCAAAGCGGCACTCTGGGACGAAGTCAAGGACAAATTGAAGAAGAGCGCCCTTGACCTCTCCGGTGGGCAGCAGCAACGACTCTGCATCGCCCGTGCAATTGCCCTTCAGCCCGACGTGATCCTGATGGACGAGCCGACCAGCGCGCTCGACCCCATCGCCGCATCCTACATCGAGGATTTGATTTCGGAATTGCGGAAAGACTATACTATCATCATAGTGACGCACAACATGCAGCAGGCCGGCCGCATTTCCGACTATACCGCGTTTATGCTTTTAGGAGATCTCATTGAAGTCGGCCTCACCAAAAAAGTATTCGTCGCTCCGGAAGATGAGCGGACCGAGCGTTATCTCACCGGCCGCTTCGGTTGATAGGGGAAGGGAGGTTCTGTATGCCACGCGAAGCATTCGAGCACTCGATCGAAGAGCTCAATGCACGAATCACCGCGATGGGGGCGGCGACTGTCGATGCACTCCAAAAAGCCATGTTTGCATTCCGAGAACGTGACCTCGATTCGGCCAAAAAGATAAAGAAGGCCGACGTGTTGATCGATATGCAACAACTTGAAATCGAAGACCTGGTCGCGACGACCATGGCCACCCAACAGCCTGTGGCAAAAGATCTGCGTCTTCTTCTCTGCGCCATTCAGATGGCCTCCGATCTCGAGCGCAGCGCGGATTACGCCGCGCATCTGGCCAAAGCAACAAAATTCTTCGTACAAGATCCTCAGTGGCGTCAGACTGCAATGCTCGAGCAGATGGCGAGCATCGGTGCCTCGATGATTACCGACACGGTCAATGCCTTCATCGGAAGAGACGCGCTGCTTGCCCGCCAGACTTCGCTCATGGATGACCAGATCGATCATCTGCACAAAACGGTGATAAAGGAGATGGTTCTTCTGCTCGGCACTCGCCCCGACGATGCGGAGAAAGTAACAAAGTTCATCCAAGTCTCAGGCTACCTTGAGAGGCTTGGAGATCACATGACCAACGCTTGCGAGTCTATACTGTATATGGTGGAGGGAGTCCACGCCGAATTGAACCCGTAAAACAGACTATGGAAACCATACTGGTAGTAGAAGATGACCGCGACATTGCACAGATGATTGCGACAAGCCTCGGCAAGGCCGGCTACCATGTCGTAATCCAGCAGGATGGCGAGCATGCCCATGCGTTTCTGAAAAATGGCCCCGTGTCCGCAATTCTGCTCGATCTCATGTTGCCGGGCATGGATGGATTTGCATTTATCCGAAAACTCAAAAAAGATGTTACCCTTTCGTCGATTCCCATCATCATCGCCTCGGCAAAAGACGACGATACAGACGTAGTGGCAGGACTGGAACTCGGTGCAGAGGACTACATCGTAAAGCCCTTCAGCCTCAAGGTACTCGAAGCCAGGCTGCGCGCAGTGCTCAGACGCCATGATTCCAGCGCCCCGACCGAAGACGCCGGCGCTCGCCTACAAAAGATGGGCATTCTGCTCGACTCGAGCCGTCATGAAGTCCGGAATGAGAACGACATCGTCGATCTTTCCGCGACAGAGTTCTCGATTCTCGAGCTATTGATGAAAAACCCGGGCCGTGTCTTTTCCAGAGAAAGACTGATCGCAGAAATCCGCGGCGGCGATGTGGCGGTAACGGAGCGCTCTGTCGACGTGCATATACTGGCCATCCGACGTAAGTTGGGCGAAAAGGGTGTTCTTATAGAGACAGTGAGGGGGGTCGGTTACCGATTCAAGGACGAATGAAAACCATAAAAGCCTTCTCTGTACATTTTCCAGCGAGCGCGAGACGTTCCCTGTATTGGGGAGTGCTCGGCCTCATCTGCTCTGGATTGATAGCCTTTTTTATAGCAAATATCTATAGTATACCGCTTGCGCTGATCGTCTTTCTGGTGCTGGGCATCCTTCTCTTAACCGCTCTTACCATGCATCTGAATGTCCTGTACCAAGAGCCGCTCGTTGCGCTCGCCTCTAAACTCGCGCCCCAATCTGCCGGTCGAGCGCTGGATATCGCCGACCAATTCGCCCAAATAGAGCAAAACCTCAGCCTTATCGCCGAGAATCTGAATGCTCGTTCGCGCGAAGTCTCCGAGCTCGCGGAGCGGCTCCAGTCCATCTTCGATGCGACAGAAGAAGCCATCATCGCCATCCGGGCGCCAAACGAGCTTTTGGCCGCGAACATGGCGGCCTATCGGCTCTTTGAGCTTCCTAAGTCTGCGGTAGTTCCGACGGCGGAATCGTTCTTTTTTAAAGCGCCCCCCATCATCGGAATCATAGAGACCTGCCTCAAAGAAGGTCATGCCTTTCTTGATCAATTTTCTATGTTAAAAGACAACCATGAGCTGATCCTCACCGCCAAGGGCAGGCGGTTCCGCGTGGGAGATACGGACGGCGTCGTCATCGTGATCAACGATATCACTTCACTTAAAAAGATGGAGCTACTGAAAAAGAATTTCGTAGCGAACGTGTCCCATGAGCTCCGTACTCCCGTCCAGATCATAAAAGGATATGCTGAACTACTCGATGGGGCAGAGATAGATGAAGAATGCCACAGCTGGGCAATGGTGATAGGCCACCAGGCCGCACGCATGGAACGCATCGTCGCGGATCTCCTCATGCTGGCCAAGCTGGAACAGGATCCAGCCTCATGGATCGTAAAAGAAAGATTTCCTCTCAGGTCGGTGTTGGCTGAGGCCGTCCGTACCCTGCGGCTCCAATATGTCGATTCCGGAGCCATCGAACTCGACTGTCCTCAGAATCTGAAAGTGTACGCGAACCCCGGCTTGATAGAGCAGGCGGCATTCAATCTCATGGCCAACGCCGTGCAACATTCCGGCTCTCACGAAAAAATTCTTGTCAGCGTCTCTCAGGAAGACCACGATGTTGTCCTGCGCGTGAGGGACTTCGGCGCAGGCATAGCCCCAAAGGACCTGGCCCACATCTTCGAGCGCTTCTACCGTGCCGACAGAGTTCGCAGCAGCGTGAGCGGCAGCGGCATATCTCACTCACCACCGAGCGGCAGCTCTGGACTCGGGCTCGCCATCGTGAAACACATCGCGCTCGCCCACGGCGGAACGGTCCGCGCCGAGAGCTGGGCTGGAGAGGGCTCCCTCTTCGAGTTCAGGTTTCCGAATGTTACAGAAAATGCTGGCGCCGTAGATCCGCCAAGAGACCTCCCCTCAGTTCCCCCAGCATCCTCCGAACAGGCTCCGACGCCCAATCGGGATATGTCCACGGAAGCGCCTTGAACTCGCCGTGTTTGAACAGCAAGGTCAATTCGGCATAAATTCCGCCCGCAAGAGGGATGCGGTGCGAGCGGTCTTTGGTGGTGGCGAGGCAGAATCGTGCAGTACCAAGCAGGCCGGGATCGAGATTTACTTTTCGCGAACCATTCTCGGCGAGCTTTTGTTCGATTGTATCTGTGGTATGCTTGATCGCCGCCAGGGTAGAAGGATCGACGAGCCGTTCGAAGCTCCAGTAGGAGCGAAGGATATGCTCTCCCATCTCGGGGCAATAGTACATGGTCCACAGGAATGGCTCTCTTTCCGATCGAAAACACAGGGCCCCATAGAGCTCGACCATCGCATCCAGGGCAGCGTGCTCCGCCGTCTCGTCGGACGAGAGCACGCCTACGACGAGACGCTCGGGGGTAAACGTTTTTTCAAGACCCATGTCGATTGCCTTCCACGCTATTTTATCGCATACTTGTACCCATGAACTCAAGACTTTCGCTGGCTGTCTTCGCGATAGCCATCATCCTTGCGCCACTTTCGGCGCAGGAAACGGAATTCGTCACGGTGTACGGCGCACAACTACCGGAACTCGACCCTCAGCAGGCACTTTTTTCGAACGAGGCACAGATTCATACAGCGCTCTATGAAGGCTTGTTTACCTATAATCCTCAGTCGCTCGAGCCGGTGCGAGCGCTTGCCCAATCCTGGGAGCGCTCGGCCGACAAAAAGGTGTACCGCTTCACCATCAGACAAAATGCGCGTTGGTCGGACGGAAAGCCCATCGGTGCCGAGGATTTCGTGCGATCTTGGCTCAGGATGCTCGACTTGAACGCAGACTATGCCACGTTCTTTGACGTCATTGCAGGCGCGAAAGACTACCGCACAGGAAGGGACCGAAATCCGGAGCATGTGGGCATCAAGGCAATAGATCCTCAAACCCTCGAGGTGACCTTACTGCGACCTGTCGCTTATTTCACGCGGCTTCTCTGCCATCACTCCTTTTCCGTCATCCACCCTTCGATGCTGAGCGTAAAGGACTGGAGTACAGCGATTCCCTACCCCGTCAATGGTCCCTACAAGCCAGTCTCCATGACGGACACCGAGCTCGTGCTCGAAAAGAACGATCAATACTGGGATGCCCAGAACGTCAGCATCCCCACGCTGCGCATGATGTTCACCGATGACGACGCCTCGGTCACCTCGCTGTTCAATACGGGGCATGTGCACTGGCTCAACGGTCCAGGCATGTATGAGGAGATATTACTGCAGACCGCGATCCAGGTCTTTCCCATCTATTCAACGCATTACTGGTTTTTCAACTGTCGTTCTGCGCCCTGGAACGACCAGAAGGTAAGGCGTGCGCTTGCTCTCCTTCTACCATGGGATACTCTCCGTAGCGGTGATGTGTACAGACTGCCCGCCAAGACGCTCGTTCTGCCACTTCCTGGATATTCGAAGACAAAGGGCATAGAGAAAGCAGACCGTGACGAGGCGTTGAAGCTACTCTCCGAGGCAGGCTATCCCAACGGCGAAGGCCTTCCGGAGATTGTCATCGCCTTCGCCGACTATGAGACGCCCCGCACGATCGCAACAGTGTTCAAAACCGAATGGGAGAAAGCGCTTGGCCTGAAGGTTTCACTGGATCCCCTGGAGCCGGCTTTGTACTACGAGACCATCGGAAGTCGCGCGGAGAGTAGCTCCTTTACCCTTGCACATGAGACATGGATCGGCGACTTTGCCGATCCCGAAGCCTTCCTCCAGATGTGGACCAGCGGCGCACCTCTCAACATTGCGGGCTACGACGATCCAGTATACATGGACTTCATGAATCAATCCTACAATGCGAGTGAGGATGAGCGCCCGTCCCTCCTCTCGCAGGCCGAGACCCAACTTTTGCAGAGCGCGGCCTGCCTTCCCATCTACCACAACTTCGCCGCTTCGGTCATCGACACTGATTACATTCAAGGGTGGTATCAAAACGCTCTCGATGTGCATCCCTACAAGTATCTGCGTTTCGGCACACCAAGCATCAGTCCGAATGTGGCGCGGGCAAAGAGTGCCTCGGGGGCCATGGCCTCAGCCCATGGAGTTGTGCCCCCTTCCTCAAAATAAACCGAAGCGTCAGGAAACACGATGCAGAACAACGATGAAACAGGAGAATTCCTAAAAAGCTTAGGTTTTCCGCAACTCAACATCCATTCGGTGAGCCGCCACCACGACTTCATCTCCGCAGGTAAGCGCGTTCTTGTCATCGGACCTATGGGGTCGGGCAAGACCGAGTTTTCGGCGCGGATCTGGCGCGACAGTCGAATCGCACTCAAGAAGAAGGGTGCCGCAGCGCGCCTGACGAGCTCCGGACATGTCGACCGCAGAGATGTCTTCGTCGTGCGATCAGCCCTCGACAAGAGCCGCTTCCCAGAGTATCCCGACGACGCCCTTGCATACCGCGGGGGCTACGAGCGCTGTGGAGACAGAATCGGCTCGGCAAAGGACTCCTTCAGCCTCGAGATGCTCATCGCCGAAAACCCCGGGGTGGGTACCTGGGTCATCGACGAGGCGGCATTTTTCGACGAGCGCATCGCGTATCTCATGAAGGACGAGGCCGAGTCCCGGGGAATCTGCTTCATATCCCCAACGCTCGTGCTCAATTTTCGCCGGGAAATCTTCAACCAGACCGCAAGGCTGCTGTTGGAGACGGCGACCGACATCGTTCCGCTCACGGCATACTGCGAGCACGAGGAGTGCCTCAAGGATTCGCTCTACACCTACCGCTACTATCTGGTGAATGGTCAGGAGTGCCCTGCCCTGTACTTCGATCCCCTCATCATAATCGGCGGAGATCGCACCAAACACGACGGCCGCGAGCCAAACTACTGCACGCGCTGCGATGAACACCACTATCTGCCGGGCAAGGAATATACGTTTTTTACGCTCAAACCTATGGGTGAACTGGCCGCCCGAGGAAACATTGCCCCGCTTCTCGCCGAGTTGAGCGCCATGCAGGGGAATATAGACGAGTCACGGCTCTATGCCTCAATCGAGCACCGCTGTAAGGATGGCGCGGCCTATGAAGTACAGATGAACGCGCTCAAGGTGCCGCTTATCGCCGAACGCGCCTTGGCCTATCTCTATGCCGAGCAAAATCTCTTGTCCGAAGAGCAGGTGCGGTTTTTTATATCCGAACTCAGCCTCGATAGGGACTATCTGAGCCAAAGGCTTATGGACAACAGGCGTCCCCTGGAGCTTTAAGGTCGCACTCCCGTCAGCACCTGTTTCGCATACTGCGCAAAGAGGGTCGCCTGTTCCGGCGATGCAAAGGTAGCCCTGAAAAAGGCCGAGCTTCCCCCTCCTCTGCCGCCGAGCGCAGCTATTTTCTCTTTCAAGAGCGCTGTAGGGAGCGGGAAACCGGTCTTCTGGTCGATCTGTACCACGACGGTCGAGTCAGCCAAAGAGAGGGCGACGGCAGCCCTTCCGCGGGCGGCTGCGGTTTTGACGAGCGCAGTGCCCTGGTCCGCATCGTCATCCTCGAGTCTGAATTCGAGCACCTCGCCCGGCGCCGCCTGCGCCATGGCCAGCCCCACCTCCGCCTCGGCGAGCAACTGTGCGAATCGCTTTGCCTTTCTCTCGAAGGAAGTGCCTTTTTCTAAGCTGTCCTTCAGACGCGCAACCATATTCTCCACTCCCGAACCGAGAAGCAGTGCAGCCCGCTTCGCCTCTTCGTACGCCTTGAACAATAGTTCGAGGGCATGCGCGCCCGACGCAAAATACACGCGCACATTGCCCTTGTACCGTTCGAGCGAAAATATCTTGAGTGCCCGGAGCCGGCCCGTCCTGTCCACGTGGGTGCCTCCGCAGGGCGACCAGTCATATCCATCGATCTCGACGACCCTGATGACGGCTTCGTCCGCTGGCGGCCTTTTTCTGAGCTTGAACGCGGACAGATCTTCGGGAGGGCAATAATGGACCCGCACGGGGACATCGCGTTCGATCCACCCGTCGACCTTGGCCTCGATCTCCCCGAGCGGCAGATCCGCCGGATTGTTAGCAGAGACATCGATGGTGCAGTACTCCGTGCCGAGGTGGAAGGAGAGCGTATGGATTCCGTAGTCCTGCTCGAGCACCGCCGACAAAAGGTGCTGCCCAGTATGCTGCTGCATGTGATAGAGGCGACGCTGCCAATCGATACGGACAAGCACGCGGGCACCGACCTTCAAGTCATCCCCCTTGGGCTCTGCCTGAATGTTTCCGGCATCCATGGGGATATCTACAAAATGCCAGATCTGCCCCTCGATCTCCTGTACATCGACGACGCGGGCGCTCCCGATAAAGCCACGATCGGAAGGCTGGCCGCCGCCTTCGGGGTAAAAAATCGTCGCGTCGAGCAGGACGCGGGCCTGTCCATGCCCAGGCGAGCCCTCCCCCTCTATCGCCACGACGGTGGCCTTGGCTTCCGAAAGCCAGGGGTCTCTGTAAAACAGTCTCTCATCGAGTGCGTGTGCGTTCATTGCGTAATCCTTTCATGGCCGTGAGTTCCCTGTCACGCTGAGACCTTCCTTGTCGTCGAGCTGACGGCCATCTTCGTAGACGACCTCTTCTTCCTCGAAGGGCTGATCGGGGACATAGACGGGCCGCACCACACCGTTCTCATTTTGTACCCGGATCGCAACCGCCTTCGTGACGCCTGATTCCTCCATCGTGATACCGAGCAGCGTATCGGCACAGGCCACGGTCTTCTTGTTGTGTGTGATCACAATGAACTGGCTTGTGGTGCCGAATTCCCGAAGAAGATTCACCAGCTGAATAATGTTGGCTTCGTCCAGAGCTGCGTCGATCTCGTCAAGAAAACAGAAGGGCGATGGCTTCACCATGTAGGTCGCAAAGAGCAGCGCGATCGCTGTGAGCGTACGCTCGCCACCCGACAGAAGCGATATGTTTTCGAGCTTCTTCCCTGGCGGCTGAGCGTAGATTTCGATGCCGCTTTCAAGCACATGGTCGGCATCGAGGAGACGGAGCTCGGCCCGTCCCCCGCCGAAGAGTCTACGGAACATATTGTGAAAATTTTTCTTAATTCTGTTGTAGGTGTCGACAAAGAGCCGTGCGCTCTCGGTGCGGACCTCGTCGGTGATGCGTACCAAGTCTGTTCGTGCCTTCTGCAGGTCCTCATACTGGCCATTCAAAAATTCATAGCGGCGCCGTACTTCTTCGAATTCTTCAGGTGCCATGAGGTTGACGGAGCCGAGCGAGGACAGCGACGACTTCAGCGATGCAAGTTCCTCGCGGATATCCGAAAGTGGTCTGCGGATTTCATACATCCTCGATTCGTATGCCGAAAGGTCCCGCGAATAGAGCTCCGTAAATGTATCCTTGATGTTCTTGATCTCAGTCTCGTTCTGGGCGAGCGCCATATGAAGGTCCTCTAATTCGTGCTGTATCGCCTGCAGTTTCTGCTCGAGCTCAGAGGATTCCTTGCGCTTCTCCGCGAGGTCGGCGGTGTGCTGGCCGATGGCGCGGTCGAGCCCCGCCATCTCTTCAGAAAGGCGACGGCCTTTTTGATCGATCTCGGCGATTTCCTCTTCGATAGTTTGGAGCTCCTCCTCCAATTCATCGAGGCGGCGCTGTTCTCCTGCACGTTCGTTTGCGATCTCTCTGCGATAGGCCTCCTGACCGGCGATCTCTCGCCTCAGCACCGAGAGGGCTTCCTGCGCAGCCTCCATCTGGGCCTGAATCTTGGCCTTTTCGAGTCGCGCCTCTTCGAGGGTTTTGCGGTAGGTTTCGATTTTTTTCGCAAGTTCACTATTTCGCACAGAGAGCGCCTGACTGTCGGCCTCGATCGCCTTGAGCCGATCGGTGTGCGTAGCGATGGCAGCATCGATGCGTCGCTTCTGCGTCATCACACCTTCGGGCGCGACAAGTTCGTTGAGAAACCCCGGTGAGATGGCGACATAGCGCAGAAAATCGTCCGCCAGCGACTTCGAATGCGATGAGAGTTCGTACAGGTCCGCACGGATCCTCTCGATCTCTTGCGCGCGCTCCTGGGCGCTCATGGTCGCCGCAATCCGCGCATAATCATGGAGCCTTTCGGCCTGAGAGGCCGCAACACGCGTAATCTCGTCGATTTTTTGTCTGATCTGTGCCTCGAGCTTCTGGCGCTGTTCGATCTGGGATTCGGATTGGCGCAGGCGATCATCGACGAGCTGGGCTATCCTCTCCGTAATCGTATCGAGTTCGTGGCGCAGCTGCGAGGTCTTCTGGCCGATCTCGTTCGATTCTTCGGCGTTGTGTCTGATGGTTTCCTCGTTGGCCTTTACCGAGAGGGCTGCGGCGGAGATGTTCTCGTCGAAGGTCTGGATGTTGGCCTCGACCTCGCGAATCCGTGCCTTGAAACCCGCATGTTCGGCCTCTTTTTCTCCTTCTTCCTCTTGGAGGGATTCGATCTTCGCAGCGACGGCACGGTCCCGACTTTGGAGCTGTTCGATCTTCGCCTTCAACTCGTGGCGCCGCTCGGTGAGGAGCGTCTTCTGCTTTTCCTTGCCGTTCTTCTCCACCGCAAGCCCATACAAGATCTTCTGCATCTCGACGAGCTTGGCTTCGAGCTCGTTGACAAGATCGAGCCCCTTCGACATCGATGCGCTCATGGCGTCGATGCGCTGCACGAGGGCTTCGCGCTCCTTTTTCTTCTGATCGAAGGATGCGCTGCTGCGGTCGCGTTCTCGGACGTACTGTCGCAGACGCACGAGGTACAGATCGAGCTCGGTCTCGAATATGTTCTCTTTTAACTGCCTATAGTGAATGGTTTTCTCTGCCTGTACCTTGAGGTTCTCATAGGAGTGTTTGACCTCCCGAACGATGCCTTCGATCTGGCGCATGTTCTCTTCAGTCTTTGCAAGCTTGAGCTCTGCCTCGCGCGCACGGATCTTGTGTTTGGTGATGCCCGCCGCCTCTTCGAAGAGATAGCGCCTATCCTCCGGTTTGGACGAAAGGATCTGGTCGATGCGCCCTTGTTCCATCACCGAATAGGCCGCCTTACCGATCCCCGTATCCCAGAAAAGTTCCCGTACATCCTTCAGTTTCGCCGTTTTGCCGTTGATAAAATATTCGTTTTCGCCTGAGCGGTAGAGACGCCGCTTCACCTCGATTTCAGGCACATCGAGGGGAAGAGACCCTCCTTCGTTGTTGATGGTGATCGCCACCTCCGCAACCGACAGAGACCGCCTGCTCTCCGTGCCATTGAAGATGACATCCGCCATCGACTCGGCGCGCAGGCTTTTCGCCGACTGCTCTCCGACGACCCACTTTATGGCGTCGACAATATTGGACTTGCCGCAGCCGTTCGGCCCGAGCAGTGCCGAAATTCCCTGGGAAAACTCGATACGGACTCTGTCCGCAAACGATTTGAATCCGAATATTTCAAGACTTTTCAAATACACAAAGCATTTCCTTTCGATTCAAAGAAAAAGCACCTGCAGCAACGCGCCGGCGCAGTGCAGGTGCTCTCTCATCGGAGCGAGTCGGTCCTATTGATCCTGTTGGACCAAGAGCTCATACGCCTCATTCGACGTTTTGCAGTTCAAAAGCCCATCTCGCAGTTCTACCACCTTGAGCCGCGCGGAAAAAAACGAAAGCGTCTGCAGGTAATACGCATGCTGATTATACGCCGCAGCGATCATGAATAAAAGCCGCACAGGCATATCGTCGAGAGTCTGAAAATCGGTAATATCGCACTTCGAAATGCCGATGGAGATCACCAGGTCCGTCACAGAGGTAAGACGAACATGGGGAATCGCGATGCCCTTGCCGATTGCCGTGCTCATGAGCTCTTCGCGGCGAAGAATTTCCGATATCAGTTCCTGCTTGTTCTTGATCTGAGGTGCCATGGAAAGGTTTTCGGCGAGTGCAATCAGTGCATTGCGCTTTGACGGATAATTGAGAAACAGAATTCGATCAGGCGAGATGATGTTCTGAATTTTTACGCTGCTGATGAGTGCTACTGGCCGATTCGAAGAAAGGCGTTCGTTGACCCACCGCTCGATTTCGCTCTTTTTGAAGCGCCAAACGGTGCCTATTTTGCCGGAAGGTATTTCACCTTTCTGCGCCCAGTCGTAGACAGTTCGTTCGGATACTCGCAAGTACTTCGCCACCTCTTCAATGGTCAGAATATCGTCATCCATGCGGTACGCCCCTCCGACTTGAAATTTATGACATATTATTGAATCTTGTAGTAAGGTCTGTCAAGTATTGGAAAATCGTATTTTTAGTCATCACCACGCGCATCCTCCCCCCACGACTCAAGGAATACGTCGATCGAATGCGATGGAAACCCCTCATGCTTCAAATATCCCCGCAGAAGCGAACATTGTTCGCTGAAGGACAACAGGTGCTGGCCCACGTCGGGCTCATCCTCGGACGCACCACGAGGAAGACCATTGGATTTTAGACTATTGGACTTTAGACCATTGGACCTACGCTGTCTTCGGCCAATGCCACAGCTGCTGCGGGAAAAATTCTCTGTCCGCCTCAAGATAGCGGCACAGCTTCTTCGGATCGCCTCTTGCATGTCTTCCTCTGTCATCGAGGCCAAGCCATCGGCAAGTATCGTATTTGGGTCCTCGAAAAGACCAATACGGGGCCAGGCAATGGCCTTTATGCGGTCCGGACCCTGCCCTCTTCTCACCATGTGAGACCTCAGGAGCATGACGACATAGCGGCGATCATCGACATAATGCTCGTTGCAGACCCATGTAAGGCAGGCCCGGGAGATTTCCGGTTCGTAGCCTTTTTTTAGCAGTTTTTCATACAGCTGCTTCGACCCTTGTTCGGCGCACGAAAGGATCGAAAGCGCATCCTTGCGGGCTCTATGCAGCGCATCGAGACGGCGAAGCGCGAGCACGGCCCCCTCGTTCAAGATCTCTTCCTCTCCTAGTGTGATGGGACTCGACTCCGCAGCAACGCCAAGCATCCGAGCGCCGTGGTCGAAGAAATAGCCCAGCTGCTCGGCATCCTTGACGTCGAAACGAAACAGAAGGCCTCCGGAGAGCGCCACTTCGAGCGTCTCGGAGGCCTTTTCGCGAACGGACTCAATCCGCATCGCCATAGATCAGCGCTTAGAGAATTGGAATCTCCGGCGGGCACCGCGCTGGCCGTATTTCTTGCGCTCGACCATGCGCGGATCGCGGGTCAGAAGCCCATTCGCCTTGAGCGACACATGGTTTGCCGGATCAATCTGTGCAAGAGCTCGTGCAAGCCCATGGGTGCAGGCGCCGGCCTGGCCTGAAGGGCCACCACCGATGACAGTGATATACGCATCGAACTTATTTTCGCTGGCAGTGACGAGGAAGGGCTTGCGCACCTGGGCGACGAGGCCTTCGGTCGGAAAATATTCTTTAAGATCCTTTTGGTTGATGATTATCTTGCCGGAGCCTTCGCGGAGAAACACTCTCGCAACGGCGCATTTGCGGCGGCCCGTGCCAATACCAAGGTTGATATTTTTGACCATTTTGTCTTCCTTCCCTCAATTAAAGATCGATCACCGTCGGCATCTGCGCCGCATGCGGATGATTCGGGCCGGCATATACCTTCACATTCTTGAACAGCTTGCGGCCGAGCGGCCCTTTAGGAAGCATACCGCGGATCGCTATCTCCATAGGAGAAACCGGATTTCGATCGATAAGTTCAGCAAAATTGAACCCCTTGATGCCGCCCGGAAACCCCGTGTGATGGTAATACATCTTATTCTGGCGTTTTTGACCTGTCACCATAACCTTGTCGGCATTGACAACGATGATGTAATCCCCAGTCTCCTGACTCGGAGTAAATGTCGGCTTATTCTTACCCCTTAAGATCGACGCGACCTTGGCTGCAACACGACCGAGAGGCTTACCGGCAGCGTCGATGATGTACCATCTGCGCTCAGCCGTCGCAGGAGTTACAAATACAGTCTTCATGTATGTATACCTTCACCTTATTGTGGAGTATTCAAAAAAATGCGGGTGCATATTCCCATAGATTGAAAAACATGTCAAGCATCCTTACCAAGATAGCTATGCGAGCTAGTCCTTCTTCTCCCCATTTCCTTCTTGCCCATTTTCCGATTTTTCTTTTTCCTCTTCTTTTTTCTCTTCGATTTTGTCTTTTATGTCCGCAATGCCGATGAATACTGCCAGAGCACCGATTAACACAGCGAGAACAGGAAGCGCGCCGCGGAGAAAGGCGAGGACATCATTCCACCAGCCTAGAATTCCAGGGAGTACCATGAGCACCGCCACAATGATAAGTCCAATACCAACCAGCAACGCAGTCATTGCATTCTCCTTCGTTCGTGTCAAATGTACGTTCGTCCTGATCAAACGGATTATTCTTAAAAGTACTATACCATAAGGCTAGAAGCTCCGCAATAAGCATGTCTCTATCTTGTATCTCGGTACCTTTAAAGTTATAACCAAAGGCATGGTTCCGCTTCATTCTCTGGTTATGTACAAGACGAAACCGGCCATCGTGCTCTCCTACGATGCCGATAAAATTCTGATCCGTGGGATCGAAGGAGAAGAACGGCGCGTCAGGCTCAAGGATCTGGCCTTGCTCGATGATGGTCCCATCAGCGTCTTCCCTGTGAACAAGCCTTCTCCTGAGGCAGCGGAAGCCCTTGCCTTACTTCAGGAAGAACATCCTGAGGGGCTTGCGCTCATCAGCTGGCGAGAATTCACAGACCTCGCATGGGGCGATGCACAGGCTGAGCACATCGTTGCGGCGTGGCGCTCGCTTCTCGGCAATCCGGCAGTGGAGATTCTGGACGAGGGCATCCGAGTCCGCAGCAGGGAAGAGCATCAGAAATTGCTCGAAAAAGAGAAAAAAAAGAAGGAGATTGCCGAGAGCAAAAATACATTCATCGACGCCTTCCGTCGCGCCCGAGAAAAGCACGATTCCGCGCTTATCGACAAAAGCCCTCTCTTTCAGCCTTTCTTCGATGAACTCGCAAGGTGCGCACGCGGCCTCAGTGAGGAAAGCGCCCTCGCCCGAGAGCTTGGAATCAAATCGACGCCACAGGCGGTCCACGAGGCCCTTCTTGCAACAGGATACTGGAACATTGCCTTCAATCCATGGCCCGAGCGCAACGGGTGTATCCTTTCTTTTCCTCCCGCGCCCGAAACCCTGGACGAGAGAGACGAGCTTGCGCTGGAGAGGCTTGACCTGCGACACCTCTCTTCCTATGCCATCGACAATGCGTGGTCGAACGATCCGGACGATGCAATTTCCTTTGATGGAGAAAGGATATGGATTCATGTCGCCGACCCCGCCTCGATACTTTCGCCGACCTCCAAACTCGATGCGGAAGCAATGGCGAGAGGCTCCACGCTGTATCTGCCGGAGCGAACGATTCCGATGTTGCACACTTCGCTCGTACAGGCGCTCGGCCTCGGGCTTGCCCCGGAATCCAAGGCTCTGTCCTTCGGCATAAGGTTGAAGGAAGATGGCAGAATCGCAGACACCCTGATCGTCCCTAGCATGGTGAAGGTCGAACGGCTCACCTATGAACAGGCCGACGCCATACTTGCATACAACCCCATTCTGCAACAACTGCAAATCCTCGCCGACATCAGAGCTGCCTTGCGGCGCAGCCGGGGTGCCGTCGACATCGATTTTCCCGAAGTCTCCATTAAGGTGCAGGGCGAAGAGCCGACATTCCTTCCTGTGCCGCAGACACTCTCGGCTCGCATCGTGCAGGAATGTATGATACTCGCCGGCGAAGCTGCCGCACGTTGGGCTTACGAACGGAAGGTTCCCTTCCCCTTTGCCTCACAGGATCCTCCTACCTCGATGAATCTTTCAAGCGGCGAGCCCGGGCCATCTCGGAGCCTCGCAGAGAATTACAGCCGCCGCCGCGTCATGAAGGCCGCCATTATAAGCACCACCTGTGCCGCCCATGCAGGGCTTGGGCTGTCTTTCTATACTCAAGTGACAAGCCCTCTTCGCCGCTACCAGGACCTCCTGGCCCACTACCAAATCCACGCCATCCTTGCCAAAGAAAGGCGCTCGAGGCACTTCGGGGCTGCGGTCGATGCACCTGTCCCGCTCGACTCCGAAACCATGGATGCGCGGCTCTACGTCTACAGCCAACAAGCGTCTAAAAATCGCCAGGCAGAGAGAGATTCCCGCGCACACTGGACACTGGTGTACCTCAGCCGGCACAGAGATTGGAGAGGCCGGGGCCTCGTACTCGATGCTTCTGCCGAAAATGGACAGGTCTTTATTCCGGAATTCGGCTACGAGGTGCAGATGCGCCTCCCTCGGGGGACAAGGCCCGACGAGACGGTCATGCTCGCGCTGCGTCGCGTCTCGATTCCTGAACTGTCCGCAAGCTTCGATATTGTGCCCAATAACGATTAATTGGCAGCAGACATGCCCCTCTTTCAGGCACGATCTCTCCTTGACCAAGGAATAGCATCGGAGTCGAGGCGCGGCCTATTTTATTGCTCCTGCGACCATTCCCTTGACAATATATTTCTGGGCAAAGAGAAAGAAGATAATCACGGGCACCATCGCCATGAGAATCGCGGTGAGGATCAGATCCCACTGCTTCACAAAGGCTCCCGCAAAATTCGACACCGCCAGAGGTATGGTCATGACATCGTTACCCTTGCCGAGCACGAGAAGGGGTAACAGGTAGTCGTTCCAGATCCAGATGCCGTTCAGCACGAGGACTGTTGCCTGAATGGGTTTCAGGATGGGGAAAATTATCTTAAAGAATATCTGATGCCTGTGGCATCCGTCGATCGTCGCCGCCTCTTCCAGCTCCAGGGGTATGCTCTTTATAAAACCGTGGAACATAAAGATCGACAGAGGAGCCCCAAAGCCGATATAGCTCAAAATAATGCCTTGATATGTGCGCAGAAGCCTTACTCCCGTCGCAACCGTCACGGTGCGAAACCATGACAGAAGGGGAAACATCACGATCTGAAAGGGGATCACCATCGAGGCTACAAAGAGGAAAAAGATGAACGAGGAAGTCTTCGTCTTTGTCCGCACCAGCGCCCATCCGGCCATTGCCGAAAACAAATTGATGAGGACAAGAGAGACGGCGGTGATTATCGTGCTCGAGAGCAGTGAGCTTGGATAACGAACCGATTCGCTCGTCCAGATGTTGACGATGTTGTCGACGAGATTCCCCCAGCGCGTCGGCAACGCGAGCGGATACTGTGTCACCTCGAACGAGGTCTTGGCCGAGTTGATGAACACGAGCAGGAAGGGGAACATGAAAAGAAGGAATATGATGGCGGTAACGATCTCCGTAGCGATCGCACCCGGGCTTCTGGGCCGAGAGGTTTTCATAGCTCGATCTCCCTTCTTTTATTTACATAGACCTGGATGATCGAGATGATCGCCAGCACCAGGAAGAACACGAAAGCCCTCGCCTGGGCCTCGGACAGTTTGTTCGAGATGAATGCCGTATTGTAGATATTCAGCGCGAGCAGTTCCGTCCCTAGAATAGGCTGGCCCATCAGCATGGTCGACGGTCCTCCGCTCGTCAGCGAGACATTGACGTCGAACTGCTTGAACGAGTTGACGAGCGTCAAAAACATGGTCACGGTAAATGCCTGCGCACACAGTGGAATGGTGATCGCCTTGAGTCTGATCCAGGGCGTCGCGCCGTCGATCTTGGCCGCCTCGATCAACTCTTGAGGAATATTTTCAATCGCCGCGACATAGATCATCATGATATAGCCCGCATATTGCCAGGTACCGACGATGATCATCGCCGCAAGCGCCGTGGTATTCTTGCTCAACATAAGATTGTTCGGATCGGCCAGAAAATTGAGGGAGGGTATCAGGGTGCCCAGCGAAGGGATGGCGTTGTTGAAGATAAATTGCCAAATATATCCAAGGATGATCCCGCCGATGAGGTTGGGCACGAAAAAGCCCACGCGGTAGACATTCTTGAACCTGAGATTGCCCGTCACGAGGAGCGCGAGCACAAATGCGACTACATTGATCGCGATCATGTTCAGAATCGTATAGACGAATGTAATCCCGAACGAGTAGAGAAATGCAGGATCTCTCAGACTGTTGATAAAATTCTGAAGACCAACAAAGCGCAGTTCGTTGTCGGCCCGTGCCGAAGATGTCCAGTTCGTGAATGCATAATAGGATCCCAACAAGAAAGGAATTACCATGACCATGATGAAGGCGAAGAGCACAGGTGCAAGAAAAATCCAGAATACAAGCGTAGATTCAGTCTTTTTTGTCATGCTACCTCCTTTTGACAGCCCACAAGTAGATGCGCCCTGCCGGGCGCACCAAACAATAAGGCCGCCTGCATTCATCGTAGCTGATGCAGGCGGCCCCCATCAAGCGGCAATTCGGACTTTCTCGAACCGTATCACAGTCGATTGCCGGCACTTTTTATTTCTGGGCATTATCCTTGAATGCCTTCGTCATAAGCTCGACGAACTGAGCCTTGGAGATCTTGCCTGCTGCAAATTGGTTGTAAATCGGCGTAAGCACCTTGTCCCTGAAATCGCCGGAGAAATAGTACTGGTTCCAGCTATACACCTTGCCGGCCGCAGACCACTCTTGCACCGATTTCGAGAGTTGGCCTTCGGGATTGAGAGTGATGCCGGAGAAAGCGGGGATCATTCCCGCTTCTTTTACCATGTAGGTGTGCCCTTCGGGGGTGGTCACGAGGTCATTCAGAAATTTCTTGGCCAGCGTGAGATTCCTCGATTCCTTGTTGATCGCATAGTAAGAGGGCGCCGAGACGAAGATGCCATCGGTGACTTTCTTCATCGAACCATGGGGCGCAAAGCCCATCTTGAAGGTAGCGTTCGCCGACTTGAGGTTGGGGTCGACCCAGTTGCCCTGGTGCAGGAAGACGGTCTTGCCGGTGGCGAAAGCGCCGACCTGGGCATCATAGTTTCCTGTGAGTAAAATCGTCTTGTCCGCATACTTGAAGAGCAGTTCGACCCAGTCCGCGTATTCCTGCAGACGCTGCGCGTGCGCTTCGACCTTTCCGGCGAGCAGATCGTTGGTGACGGAGAGGTCCCCATAGGGCAAGCCGTTGGAGAGCAGAGAATTGAAGTTGTGGTGTGCAGTGACCCAGCCCATTTCGATCGAAGCGGCCATTGAGACCACCGCATTGATGCCGAGCTTGTCCTTCATCGAATCGAGCTTCTCGAAGGCTTTCTTGTAGGCATCATAGCTGTTGAGTGTCTTAGGATCGATTCCGGCCTTGGCGAGTAGGTCGGCATTATAGGCCATTCCCCACCCTTCCACCGCAACGGGGAAGCCATACACCTTGCCGTTGTACTTGAACGCCACCGAAGTCTTCGACACCCATGGTTCCTTCGAGAGGTCGAGGATGATGCCTTCCCATTCCTTGAAAGACTCAAGTCCATCGAAGGCGAAAATGTCGGGCATATCGCCCGCCGCATAGTCGGCCTTGAGCTGAGGCCCCATGCCGCCGGATGTACCGCCGATAGACTTGATGACGACCGTGACGCCGTTTTTCTGTCCCCAGGCAGCGGCATAGGCCTTGAGCTGGGCATCGATTTCGGGCTTGTTCTGCATGAGGGTAAGTTTTCCCGCACCAAACGCTGCCGTCGCTGTCAGCAGCACCATGAAAACCAATGCAATTCGCTTCATACTGTATTCCTCCTTACAATGCTTAACCGGTTTAATTATGATATCACAAAATTCCGTGTTGTCAAGAATCGATTGTAACCGCAATAATCTTCGGTATGGCCCAGGCCCGATTCGAACGGGCGACCTACTGCTTAGGAGGCAGTCGCTCTATCCTACTGAGCTACTGGGTCGAAAAAGTACGTGAAACATTAGCTGAAAATTGCAGCATCTGTCAATGTACGATGCACAATATTGACCTAGGCATGAGGCGGCGCTATGCTTTTTGCCACAATGAAACTCTGGCTAAAATATGCGTTGGGCATCATTATGGGTACAATATTGTATATAGCGCTTCCGCCCAGCATGGTCGACGGAACCCCTGCGATCTCCTTTCTTGCAGAGCTTTCTCTCAGCATCGGTGGTTATGCACTTATCCTGACGCTCACCGCGGGTATTCCCATCTCGGTATTTCGACTCTCGGAATCGCACCGATTCTCCACAATCCTGTCCTCCGGAGTAGTCTTCTTTGCCGTGAGCCTCGTGGTAGCGGCTGGTCTCGGTCTCGCAGCGGCCCTGATCTTCAGGCCGGCGCCTCTGCCCCTCATATCGGGCAACGGTGTCATGCAGACGCTCAGTCCCTTCGATCTGATCCGTTCGATCTTCCCCGCCAGCATTTTCTCCTCTTTTTCCGGCTCCGCAACATGGTTTTTACCGCTTGCGCTCTTCATGCTGGCGTTCGGACTTGCACTCTCGCACGATCCTGTGATGTCGCGGCCCCTTATTCCCGTGCTCGATGTCATCTCACGTGCCGCATACCTCATCAATGCTTTTATTTCGGAAATATTGGGTATCCTCCTCATCCCCATCTCTTTGTATCGGTTGCTGGAACTAAGAGATACAGGAACGCTCTCTGAATACAAAGGCATCCTCGTCTATTCCGCTTCCGCGACGATCGTCTTTCTGTTGGTAATTTTCCCGATTCTCTATCGAGTTTTAGGTGGCAAGTCCAATCCCTACGTCCTTCTCTACAGCATGACGGGCCCCTTGCTCGCCACTGCGGCATCGGGGAGTATTTTCTTCTCATCGGGAACTGCGCTCCGGCACATATCCGAGAGCCTAGGCATAAAGCGCAATACCAACGCAGTCATCTTCCCTCTCGCCCTCCTGAGTGGACGGATAGGGAGCGTGTTTATCGTCGCATCCTCATTCATTGCGATGTTCCTATCCTATTCCAGGAACATCCCCGGCGCGGGCCAAATTCTCCTGTTGCTCATCATAGTGCCGTTTTCGGTTCTTGTCGGCGCAGCCGGCATTCGCAGCGATATTCTTGTGATGATCTCTCTCACCTGCATTCTGTTTGGTCAGGGGTTTCAAAATGGAGCGAGCCTGCTCGTACCTGTCGGCCTTCCCCTCTCGATATGTGCGGCGCCGCTCGACGGCGCATGGATGGTGTACTCCACTGCTCTCATTGCAGAGCATCATGGAGAACGCACTATCAAAAAAGCGAGGAATTTTATATAATCTGCGTATATTTGCAACTATAGTGCACTTGACGGCAAAGAAACTGGTAATTAGGATATGCTCATGGACCTCAAAAACTTATTGAAACCAGAACTGGTCACGCTGGATCTCAAAGGCACCAATAAAGAAGAGATCATCAAGGAACTTGTGGACCTTGCGGCGCGCAGCGGTAAGGTATCGGACAAACAAGAGGCTGTCCGCAGCGTCTTTGAACGTGAAAATAGGATGAGCACAGGGATGAAACACGGCATTGCAATTCCTCACGGCAAGACGACCGCAGTGCAAGAACTCGTCGCCTGTGTCGGGATATCTCCAAACGAAATCAATTTCGACGCGCTCGACCGCAAGGGCTGCCGAATTTTCATCATGACGCTATCTCCAATCGATAAAACGGGCCCCCACCTTCAATTTCTTGCGGAAGTAGGAATGCTTTTCCGCAGCGAAGAGAAGCGACAAGCCCTGCTCTCCGCCAAGACGCCCGAAGAGGTCGTTTCGATTCTTCTTGGCAACGCGTGATCATGTGCCCTAATAACCCCAGTATACAACAAAGGCTGCGGCAAAACCGCAGCCTTATATGATAGCAAGCCGTTGTACTACTGAAGGATCGCAAGAATATCCGACATCTTTACGATGAGGTGCTCCACACCATCGATTTTGATCTGCGTGCCTGCATACTTGTCGTACATCACTTCATCACCGACATTGACTTTGATGGCATCGGAATCAGTACCGACCGCCACAACAACTCCTGTCTGGGTCTTCTCCTGAGCAGTCTGAGGAATAATGATGCCACCTGCAGTCTTGGTCTCACTTTCCTTGATCTTGACAAGAACCCTGTCTCCTATGGGCTTTACATTCATAGGTGTCTCCTCCTGAAAAATGTGCGAAGATTTATTTGTGGTAGAGAACCGTGTTGAAATATAAAAAAACTATTCCCTGTGGTCAAGCACAATTTCGGTTTTTTACCACGCACCGAACGGCACATATCGCCGCTCCATGGAAAAATGGTTATATTTTCATGTGAATGCAAGTGTGATTATGCGATACCGACAGAACAAAACCAACAGTGCACTTGCAAATCATTCGTGAGGAGTTCATCATGCCATCAAAAGGCAAAAACAGCTGGAATCCTAATCAACAAAAAAAGCCCGATAAAAACTCCGGCGGTTCGAACAAAAAGCCGGGAATGCCGGAAGGGTTCCAATTCAGGTTCTCGCTCGGCTATATACTCGTTGCACTCATCGCCGTCTCTTTTTTCAATTATTTTCTTTTCGCGAGCGACACTTCAGTTATTCCATATTCGACATTCAAAGAGAAGATTTCGAGCGGCGAAATAAAACGGGTAGAAATCGACAGCAGTTACTATACCGGCTATACAGATCCAAACCCTTCCGAGCCGGCATCTCCGCTCCCCGCAACAGCGAAGCGCGGCGTAGTCTACAAGACTGTCCCCATCTCGGATCCTAAATTTACGGCCCTCTTAGATGAGAAAGGTGTGGTCTATTCCGCATCTCCTCGAGAGGGGAATGCGATACTCTCGCTGCTTCTCAACTGGGTGCTTCCGTTTGCCATAATGTTTTTCCTGTGGCGAACGCTCATGAGCAGATTCATGGGTTCCAATTCGAACGTCCTCGCCTTTGGCCAAAATAAGGCGACGGTCGTTGCGGAAGGCGACATAAAGACACGGTTCACCGATGTAGCTGGTGTCGATGAGGCAAAGACTGAGCTGGTAGAGGTAGTTGATTTCCTCAAGAATCCTCAGAAATATACGGAGATCGGCGGGAAAATACCAAAGGGTGTGCTCCTGGTAGGCCCTCCGGGCACAGGCAAGACCCTGCTCGCGCGGGCAGTGGCGGGCGAAGCGAATGTCCCTTTCTTCAAGATGAGCGGCGCCGACTTTGTGGAAATGTTCGTCGGCGTAGGAGCTGCCCGCGTGCGGGACCTCTTCAAGCAGGCAAGAGAAAAAGCCCCTTGCATCATATTTATCGACGAAATCGATGCGCTCGGCAAGTCGCGTAGCAGCGGCATCATCGGCGGCAACGATGAGCGTGAACAGACGCTCAATCAGCTGCTCGTCGAAATGGATGGCTTCGATTCGACAAGTGGACTCATCATCCTCGCGGCGACAAACCGGCCGGATGTGCTCGATCCCGCATTGCTCAGACCAGGGCGCTTCGATCGGCAGGTTCTGGTCGATAGGCCCGACATGCGTGGACGCGAAGAGATACTCAAGATTCACAGCAAATCCATCAAGATGGACAGTTCGGTCGATCTTTCGAAGATCGCGCGGAGCACGCCGGGCTTTGTCGGCGCCGACCTCGCGAATGTGGTGAACGAAGCTGCGCTTCTGGCAGTTCGCGCAGGGCGCAAAAAAGTAAAGGAAGAAGATTTTCAGGCAGCGATAGAGAAAGTGGTCGCCGGTCTTGAGAAGAAAAACCGTATGATCAACCCGATGGAAAAGCGGATCGTGGCCGTCCACGAGACTGGACACGCGATTACTGCCGCCTTCACTCCAGGCGCCGACCCCGTACGAAAAATCTCGATCGTCCCCCGAGGATTCGGGGCACTCGGTTATACGCTTCAGATGCCGCTCGAAGACCGCTATCTCGTAACCGAGGAAGAGCTTCTTGGCCAGATAGATGTCCTCCTGGGCGGACGCGCCGCCGAAGAGCTCGTGTTTCATTCGATCTCGACTGGGGCTGCAAACGATATCGCCCGCTCCACAGAGATCGCAAAGCGGATGATCACGGATTACGGCATGTCCGAAAAGTTCAAGAACGTCGCTTTAACAAAGAGAGGCTCGGGCCTGCCGGGCTCCCAGCAGATGATGGACCCCTTTGCCACCAAGGAATACAGCGAAGAAACACAGCGCTACATCGATGAAGAGATAGCTTCGATAGTCGACCAGCGCTATAAGCGTGTGCTGGGACTCCTCCAAGAAAAGCGTGAGTTGCTCGACCGCATTTCGACGCTTCTGCTCGAAAAGGAAGTGATCGAAGAATCCGAATTCGCAGCGCTCATCGGAGAAGGTGGTGGAGAAAAAGCGATCACTGGACATGAGACTGCAGATGCGCTCGTTTTGTCGCCGTGCACGGTCGAGTCTAAAAAAACGCCTGTAACGCCCATAGAGAAGGCATGAGTATCGAAAAACAGATTTGTGACATTTTTACTATTATTGTCATATTGACAATAACCCATCCTCTGTGATTGACTCTATGTATCTCTGAAAAATGAAAGGAGAGATGCATATGTCTGTGGTGATCAGAGCGATTGCTTCGTATGTGCCTCCTCTTCGTCTGACCAACGATGAGCTTGCAGCTCGGATGGATACCACCGATGAGTGGATTCGTTCACACACCGGCATAGGGGCACGGCACATTGCCCCCGACGGCATGCAGACGAGCGATCTGGCTGTAAATGCTGCCAAGAGCGCGTTGGAGAAGGCAAAAATCAATCCGCACGATCTCGACTACATCGTGGTTGCAACTGCCACACCCGATTATTTCGGCTTTCCGGCGACTGCCTGCGTTGTGCAGGATAAACTCGGGGCCTATGAGGCATCTGCCTTCGATGTGGCGGCTGGGTGTACTGGATTTGTCTACGCGCTCAATATCGCCTCGAGCATACTCGAGTCCTCGCATGGAGGCCATGCACTGGTCATCGGGGCCGAGTGTTTGAGCCGCGTTACAGATTGGAGCGACCGATCCACCGCCGTGCTCTTCGGCGATGGAGCAGGCGCAGCGGTATTGTCTCGCATCGATGAGCCGGGTCGCGGCTGTCTCTCCTTTATCCTCGGCGCAGATGGAAGCGGTGCGAAAGATCTATACCTCGTTCAACCGGAGAGAACACAGGCCTTCTCCCGGCAGACACCGATAGTCCCCACAATTTCGATGAACGGCAAAAAAGTGTATGACTTTGCGGTGAAATCGATCACGCTTGCCATAGAGCGACTCCTGCATAAGAGTGCCTATCGCCTCGAAGACTTTTCGTGGATTGTGCCACATCAGGCGAATGCGCGCATTGTGCAGGCAGCCGCCAAACGCTTTTCTATCCCTATGGAGAAATTTTACATGAATATAGAAGAATATGCCAACACTTCATCCGCGAGCATCCCCATTGCGCTTGCTGAGATGGATGACAAGTCCCTCCTGAAACCCAATGATCTGGTGATGCTCGTCGGCTTCGGCGCGGGGCTGACCTATGGCGCGGCCGTCGTTCGATGGTAAACTAGTATTGGGAGATACAACCTATGAAGATTGACGTAGCAGTCACCGGCCTTGGGGTGATAAGTCCTATCGGAAATTCAGTCGATGAATTCTGGAACAACTGCATACGCGGTGTGAGTGGTGTCGGCCCGATCAGCCACTTCGATGCATCGAGGGTAGAGAGCAAGATAGCGGCGGAGGTGAAGAATTTCGATCCCTCCCGCTGGATCGAAAAAAAAGAGGCTAGAAAGATGGCTCTCTTCTCTCAATACGCCGTTGCAGCGTCGGCGCAGGCCTGGGACGATGCGGGGCTTCCTGAACACCTGGACGCACAGCAGTTCTCGACAGACAAGTATATAGATCCCGACCGCGTGGCTATTGTCGTGGGGAATGGCATCGGAGGGCTTGAGGTCTTCACCGATTCTCACGCCAAAATGCTGCAGGATGGGCCGGACAGAATTCCTCCTATGACGATTCCTCTCATGATCGCAAACGAGGCTGCGGCCAATATCACCATGCGCTTCGGTGTTCACGGTCCAGCCTTCACCCAAGTGACGGCCTGCGCATCAGGCACCGACGCCCTTGGGCAAGCCCTCGACCTCATACGGGCAGAAAGAGCCGACATCGTCATCGCCGGAGGCTCGGAGGCGGCCATTACCGAGTTTGCCGTCGGCGCGTTCTGCAGGCTCAAGGCCCTCTCGACAGCCTACAACGACCGGCCACAGCTCGCCTCGAGGCCATTCGACCGCGATAGGGATGGATTCGTGATGGGTGAGGGGGCAGGCATTCTGATCCTCGAGCGACTCGACCATGCGATGGCCCGCGGCGCCCACATACACGCCATCTTTGCCGGATATGGCGCGAGTTGTGACGCATATCATCTGACGGCCCCGCAGCCTGAAGGGATATTCGGTGCAAGGGCCATCGCGCACGCCCTTAGAGATGCAGGCATGCGGCCGGAGGACATCGACTACTACAATGCACATGGAACAGGAACAGAACTTAATGATCCCATGGAGAGCAAAATGCTCAAGGTCGCCTTCGGCGATTACGCTTCGAGTCTAAAGATCAGCTCGACAAAGAGCATGACGGGCCACTGCATCGCCGCCGCAGGCGCAATCGAGGCGATCGTCTGCATCAAGGCGCTGCAGACGGGCATGCTGCCGCCGACTATTCACCTGGACAATCCCGACATCGAAGACGGATGCGATCTGGACTATGTTCCCAACGTGGCCCAGCCTCACACCGTAAAAGCCGCGATGTCTGCAAGCCTTGGATTCGGCGGGCACAATGGGGTGGTGATCTTCAAATCAGCCTCTGCATGAAACCCGTTGCAAGGTTTGTGACGGAAGACTAAAATTGCCTCGAATCGAAATTGTCCGCGATATTTCTTTCAAAAAGGTGGCCGTCGATGAACGATATTGAATCCTATCTTCCGCACAGAGCCCCATTTCTATTCGTGGACGACGTATCTGTCGAAGACGATACCATCTTCGCCGAGCACACCTTCCGAGCCGACGACTGGTTTTTCAAAGGACATTTCCCTGCGTTCCCCGTCGTCCCTGGGGTTCTGCTCGTGGAGAGCATGGCACAGGCAGGTGGTGTCGGGGCAAAACTGATGGGCATCTATCCCAAGAGCCTCTTCATGTTTGCGAAAATCAAGGATGCCAGGTTTAAACAGCCGGTTCACCCCGGCGATACCCTAAAGATGGAAATCACGAATGTCAGGGCATCCACCGTCTACCTCCATCAAAAGGGAATCGCCAAGGTGGGCGACACAGTCGTCGCCGAAGCAGAGTGGATAAGCATTGCCTCAGGAGTACCAGAATGATCCTAAAACCAATAGTTCGGAACAATATCTGCATGAACGCGCACCCCGAGGGGTGCCGCACCGAAGTCCGCCTCCAGGTGGAGCGAGTAAGAGCATTTTGTGATAGGTTGACCAATGTAAACAAAAACGGCCAAGGCACACCGAAGCCGGCACATGTGCTCGTGATCGGGTGTTCCACAGGCTACGGACTGGCTTCACGATTGGTGGCTGCCTTTGGCTATGGCGCCGATACCGTCGGTTTTTCCTACGAAAAAGAGCCCATGGACACCAAGCCAGCGACCCCAGGCTGGTATTTCAACCAGGAATTCGATGCGCTCGCCGCCAAAACAGGCCTCTTTGCACAGACTTTCTCCGATCTCGATGCGTTCTCGCACGCAGCCAAGGACAAGGCCATCGAAATTGCCCGCAATCGCGGCTTTCAGTACGACCTTGTCATCTACTCGCTCGCAAGCCCTGTGCGTACCGACCCAGAGACCGGCACTCTTTACCGCTCGGTGATAAAACCCATTGGAAGACAATATGCAGGACGCACGCTCGATGTCTTTACGGGTAAAATTGCAGAGGCCACGATCCCACCGGCCACAGAGGAAGAGGTCGAACAGACAATAAAAGTTATGGGAGGTGAAGACTGGGCTCTATGGATCGATGCGCTCGATAAGGCAAACGTGCTCGGCCAGAACGCGATAACCCTCTCCTATTCCTACATCGGGCCCCCATTTTCATGGCCGATCTACCGAGACGGCACGATCGGGCATGCGAAACTCCACCTCGAGAAGACGGCGCAGACACTCAACGAGCGTTATCGCGATACAAAAGGTCTGCGCGCCTTTGTCTCCATCAACAAGGCCGTCGTAACGAGGGCGAGCGCGGTCATCCCCGTCATTCCCCTCTATATCTCGACGCTGTTCAAGGTGATGAAGGAGCGAAACATCCACGAGGATTGCGTCGATCAGATGATACGACTTTTCTCCGAACGGCTTTATCGAAAAGGAGATACGCAGATCCCTGTCGACACGGAAGGACGAATCCGCATCGACGATCTCGAGATGGGAAATTCTGTCCAGAATGAAGTCAGTGCGCGCCTGGCAAGGATCGATGAGTCGAACCTTTACAGTCTCGCCGATCCGGATGGTTTCAAGAGCGACTTTCTGAGGGCACATGGGTTCGAGGTGCCCGGCGTCGATTATAGTCAAGACGTCGTATCGTTCAAGTGAATCTCTGTATTTTAGATTCGTCGGATGCGCTGCAGACACTCCCCTTGGAAGACCGAAGGGTCCAGCACATTCTCAGAATCCTAAAAAAGAAAGAGGGCGACCGCTTCCGTGCGGGCAGCCCTGACGGAATTGTCGGCTCGGCTTGTCTGGAGTCAATGTCGGACGAGCAGCTTGTGCTCCGCTTTATCCCCGAATATGCTGCCCCACCCTTGCGTCCCGTCCGGGTGATGCTCGGCACTGTACGGCCGATCCAGGCCGCGCGCATCGTCAAAGAGCTCACTATCCTTGGAGTGGCCGGCATCACGTTCTTTCCGACAGAACTCGGGGAAAAGTCCTACACCCAATCCAACTTCTATTCACAAAAAGAATATTTTATTCATGCTCGGGACGGCGCCGAACAAGCAGGCAACCCCCGCATTCCACACATCAGTCTTGTGTGGTCCCTAAAGAAGGCGCTGGAGCAGGTCTTGGCCACCGAGATCTCAGAGAGCCTGCCCTTCCTTCCCCCTGGCGACGGCGTAGACGGCCTTAAGTCCGCCGACAGCATCCCGCATGATGGACGAGTCCAGGGCCCTCGCACGACCAACATCGTCTGCCATCCCGACAGCTCGGCCCTCCCCTTGACTCGCATTCCTCTTCTCGCGACCACGGTTGTGTTGGCTATCGGCACCGAGCGCGGTTGGACAGCCTCTGAACTCGAACAATTTCAGAAAAGCGGCTTTACCATGTGCTCCCTCGGCGACCGGATACTGAAGACCGAGACCGCCTCGGTTGCGGCGGTCTCGGTGCTACTCTCCAGGCTCGGGTATTTCTGAAGAGACGATACGTGGCCTCGGAGGTGCGACACGAGACTTCGGCGCGCTTCAAAAGTCCCCTACAATCATATCGCAAGGAGCCCGCCGCACGGCAGCGCGGCGATGGCCCCTATTTTTTATGCATCAAAACAGCGAGTTTCTCCACATCTTCGGCAAAGCGCCTGCATGCGGCCTGCACGGGCTCCGACGTCGACATATCGACTCCGGCGAGCTTCAGCGATTCGATCGGGAACCTGCTGCCGCCCGATTTCAAAAAGTCCAGGTAGGCATCGCGCTCTTCCTTTCCCCCATGGAGGACTTTCTCGGAGAGGGCGATGCTGGCCGAGAGGCCTGTCGCATACTTGTAGACGTAGAAGGCTGTGTAGAAGTGCGGAATACGTAAACCCTCCAAATCGGAAACGCTCTCGAGGACCATCTCCGGTCCGAAATACTTCTCTAAGAGGGCGCGATATTCCTTTCTGAGCACATCGATCGTCAGTGCCTCGCCGGATTCGGCAATCTCGTGAGTGCGCTTCTCGAACTCGGCGAACATCGTCTGCCTAAACAGTGTCGCCAACGTGTCGTCGATGCGCGTTGCGATCAAAAACGCCTTTTCGTTGTCGTCGCGGCTTTGGTTATAGAGGTAGGAAAAGACTAATTGCTCGTTGAAGGTGCTCGCCACTTCGGCCTCAAAGATCGTGTAGTTGTAGCACATGAAGGGGTTGTTGCGGGCCGAATACCAGGAATGCATCGAATGTCCACCCTCGTGGGCGATGGTGAAAAGATCGTGGAGGACATCGTCTTTGTAGTTCAAAAGGATGTAAGGATCCCCAATAAACGAGCCTGCCGAAAAAGCACCGGAGCGTTTGCCTTTGTTCTCGTAGCGATCCACCCATCCTTCCAAAAGTCCATGCCGCAGTGTGCGGGTATACTCGTCGCCGAGCGGCGCGAGGGCCTCGAGGACGATATCGACCGCCTCTTCATAGCTGTGCGAAGCTTTGACTTCCGCCGCGAGCGGGACATATACGTCGTAGTGCCGCAGGCTTTCGAGACCGAGTATCTTCTTTCTGAGACTATAATATCGGTGCAGGATCGGCAGATTCTCGTTCACCGTTGAGATTAGATTATCGTAGACGGCCTCGGGAACATTATCGGGGAAAAGCGCCATCGCACGGACGCTCGGATACTTCCTCACCAGAGCCTGATACTTGTCGAGTTTGACTGAACCTGCATAGAGCGCGCCCAAGGTGTTCTGATGCGCCTCAAAGCGATCGTAGAACTGGAGATACGCAGCCTTGCGAACATCTCTGTTCTGCATGCGCATGAATGATGCAAATGTGGACTGCGTGAGAGGTTTTGGCCCTTCCGGCGTCTCGACACTGCCAAAATCGAGATCGACGTTGGTGAGGACGCTGAAGGCTTCCTGCGCGGTCTGGGCAGACTCAGTCTGGAGGGCGAGAAGGCGTTCCTCTGCCTCGCTCAGCACGTGCGGTTTAAATCTGCGCAACTTTTTCAGAAATACGCGGTAGTCCGCAAATTTCGGGCTGGAAAGGCAGCGATCCACAACGTCGTCGTCGAGCGCCTGGATCGCGGGGCTGAGCCATGCCCAGGCAGCCTGTCCCTGGGACGAAAGGCCAACAAAGCGGGCGAACATGCTACGGGCCACGCTGTTGCCTTCGTCCTCGGTGACTCTCAGGTGTGCATAGTAGCCGAGCCGTTCCTCCAGAATGAGGTATTGTTCAAAGGCCTTCAGCGTATCGAGCAAGGCGTCGGCCTCCGCAACGAAGCAAGCCTTTTTCTTTTCGGCTTCCTGCATCAGCTCGCGTAGCCCCGCAAGCTTCCTCTCCCACTCGGCGTCGTCCTTAAAAAGGCTCACAAGGTTCCACTTGTGTTCGGCGGGGATTTCCGAACGTTCCGGAATAGTCTTTACCATTGTTCCTCCCTTCGTATATCTGTAGCCAAAAGCGCGAAAATTCACGACATCCGTGTGGATTCGCGCTCGATGAGTCGGTATGGCAGTCGAATATGGCTGCCGTTCGCACCGTCAAGCATATGCATCACCATGCGTGCCGCTTCTATTCCCTTTTCTCGTGCAGGCTGATGGATAGTCGTCAATCTCGGAGTACTGATGATGCACTCCGGAATGTCGTCAAAGCCGGCTACGGCCACATCTTTCGGAACCTGGAGCCCGAGCTCTTTCGCTGCAAGGAGTGCACCGATCGCTACAATATCGGACATCGCCACGATCGCCGTGGGTCGAGTGTCGCCTAACAGTAAAGAACGGGCGCTCTCGTACCCAGCATCGATGGAGCCCTTGCAGGGCTGCACGTACACCTTCGGGTTGTCGAGCGCCAAGCCATACTCCTCGAGCGCCTGCTGAAAGCCTTCGAGGCGTCGCTGGACGACGATGGAAAAATGGCCCGACTCTCTTGGCTTTGTATCCGGTTCGAGCGAGAGTATTGCAATCCGGCGGAAGCCCTGTTCGAGCACGTGCCGCATGATATCCTTCGCCGCACTCCTATGATCGATTCCGATGTTGATGGTCGAAGAAGATTCCTCCCCGTCGATGGTGACAAAAGGTATGTGGTTCTTTTTGAGGAGACTGACCACTTCGTGGTCGGGGCCGACACCTATCGTGAGAAGACCATCGACATAGGATTTTCTGGCCGCCTCAACTATCTTGCCGCGGACGAGGGGCAGAATGGCGAGCGAAAACTCCTTTTGCTCGCACTCTTCGCCTATTCCGCTGATGACCTGCGCCATATGAGGATTCCCGAATATGGCGCCGATCCTCTGTGGAAGAAGTAGACCGATCGCTCCAAGGCGTTTCGTCGTCAAAGACCTGGCAAAAGGATTGGGCACATAGCCAAGTTCCTCGACAATCACCATTATTCTCTTGTAGGTCTCTTTCGAGATGCGCTCGGGATAATTGAGTGCAAACGAAACCGTGGTTTTCGATACCCCTGCGCGCAGGGCAATATCGCGTATAGTCACTTTTGACATTGCGCGTAAATTGTACACGAAAGGCATATGCTCGTCAAAGCACTTCGTAGTATATTTCCAAAATGCGTATGGTGACAGTAAAAATAGACGATCGTACGGCAATCTCGGTGCCTGCCGGCTTGAGTGCGCAAGAGATCTTCGAACGGGCTGGTCTACAACAAGGCTTACGCGAGGGCACGGCAGCGTATGCTCCCCTGGCAGTCTTAGTGAACCGTGAACTGGCGGCTCTGGCCGCCCCAATCGATGCAGACTGCACCTTGTCTCCGGTGTACCCCGATGCTCCCATGGGTGCCGAAGTCTATCGACATTCTCTGTGTTTTTTGCTCGCGAAGGCAGCCAGAGAGATTGTTCCCAAACGTCGCCTCTTGGTGAGCATGGCCATCGGCAATGGGTACTACCACTATTTCGACGACAACGAACCGATCTCGCCATCGCTGCTGAAGGCTCTCTCTTCCCGCATGCGCAGCGATGTGGATGCGGACTTGCCCATTCAAATCGTCACGTACTCTTGGAGCGACGCGCTTGCATATTTCGAACAATCCAATCAAGCCGATACCGTGGCCCTCATAGAGTACATCAACGATCCCTTTGTACAGCTCAATGAATGCGACGGATACCGCGACTTACACATTGCTCCGCTTGTGCCACGCACGGGTCTATTGAGCGTATGGGAGCTCATACCCTATCGACGAGGCATGCTGCTCCGCTTCCCCCATACAAAAAAACCTTACGAAATGGACCTCTTCTCGGACATTCCCGTGCTCTACGACATTGCGGAAGAATATGAACAAAAGGCAAAAATCCTGAATGCAGCTTCCATCGGCGCCCTCAACCGTATCAATGGCTCGGGGAAGATCCAGGACTTTGTCATGATCGCCGAGACGCTCCAAAACAAGAAACTCTCGGTGATCGCGGATCGCATTGCCGAAAAATCCGACACCACAAAAGTGATCCTCATCGCAGGTCCCTCGAGTTCGGGCAAGACCACCTCGGCGAAGAAACTATCCATCCATCTCAGAGCGCTTGGATTCAAGCCCATTGCCATAGAACTCGACAACTACTTTGTCGACAGAAACCGCACGCCCATCGACAAGGACGGCAAGCCGGATTTCGAGTGTCTCGAAGCGCTCGATATCGAGTTTCTCAACCAGCAGCTACTGGATCTGTTCAGCGGCAAGGAAGTCGAGCTTCCTGTCTTCGATTTCAAGAGCGGCTCGCGCAAGGCCTCTGGCATCACCATAAGCCTCAAAAACAACGAACTACTCATCCTGGAAGGTATCCATGGGCTCAACGATAAACTCACTCCTCAGGTTCCTGCAGAAAACAAGCTGAAAATTTACGTTTCTGCGCTCACGCAGCTCAACATCGACGATCACAACCGCGTGCGCACCACAGACTATCGCCTATTGCGGCGTATGGTCCGGGATTACAATTTCCGCGGGCACGATGCGCGCGCCACACTCGGCATGTGGCCTTCCGTGCAGCGCGGTGAACGACGCAACATTTTTCCCTTCCAGGGGTCTGCGGATATCGCCTTCAACTCCGCGCTCGACTATGAACTCGGAGTACTCAAGGTCTTCGCCGAGCCACTCTTGCAGGCTGTAAAGCCCTATCACCCGGAGTACCCTGACGCTCGTCGCATTCAGGCCTTCATCTCGCGCATCTCGCCCATCTCACCCCAATATGTACCGAACGATTCGATCCTGCGCGAATTCATAGGCTCGAGTGTATTTGGGGCATAAGCATTCTTATTACTTTCTCACCTCGGCCACCGCGAAGTCCATGGCTTCCTGCAGCATTTGCTCAGGAAGCGGCGCGATGTGCCCCTGATCCATCAAGTCGTGAGTAAGCGCACGCGAGGCGAGGATATCTTCTTTTGCCTTTGCGTAGATATTCTCCCAGGTATCGGTGATTCTCGCAACGCCCTCATCGATCGCAGCCAGAGCGACATCAGCCGCCTCGCGCGCGAAGACCTCGGTCTCTTCCATCGTCGCAATGATATTGTCAACGCTGATACCTCTAGATTTTGCGAAGTCAGCGATCGAGTGGGCGCAGCGGATCGCCATGTTGTCGGTGATTTTGCGGGCGCGCACGAGGAGCGCTCCTTTTAGGAGGCCGGGAAAGCAAATCGAATTGTTGACTTGGTTCGGAAAATCGCCGCGGCCTGTGGCTACGATGTAGGCACCCTCCTCTTTCGCGGCATAGGGCCATATCTCGGGCACAGGGTTGGCGCAGGCAAAAACAATGGACTTGGGAGCCATTGAACGCACCCATTCGCGCTTGACCGTATCGGGGCCCGGCGTCGAGAGCGCAATGAGCACATCGGCACCTTTGATCGCCTCTACCTCAGTCTCGATGCAGCGTGGGTTCGTCTGGAGGCAGAGCTCCCATTTGCGGTAATAGCGCGTGTCCTGCTCGATATCCTTTCGGTTCCGGTGTAGACCTCCCTTGCTGTCGAAGATGACCATGTTCTCGCCCCTACCACCGTCGGCGAGTATGAGGCGTGCGATCGTCGTGTTCGAGGCACCCGCACCGAGGAGCACGATTTTTGCCTCGCTGAGCTTTTTGCCGGCGAGCTCCAGCGCGTTGAGCAAGCCCGCCAGAGTTACACACGCGGTACCCTGCGCATCGTCATGCCATACAGGCACATCGCAGACCTCTCTCAAATCATCGAGGACTTTGAAACAGTTCGGCTGGCTGATATCCTCGAGGTTGACCGCCCCGACCGAAGGCTCGAGCATCTTTACAAAATCGATGATCTTCTCGGGATCGGGTTTGCCGTCTGCGCCGCGCGAGTTGATGCAGAGCGCGATCGCATCTACGCCGCCCAGATACTTCATGAGAAAGGCCTTGCCCTCCATGACGCCGAGGCCCCCCGGAGGCGTGCAGTCGCCATCGCCAAGGACACGAGTGGAATCGGAGACAACAGCCACCAAGTTGCCGCGGTTGGAAAGTGCAAAGGACTGGTCGTTGTTCTCTCTGATGGTCGTAGAGACCTTCGATACGCCGGGCGTATACCACACATTGAACCAGTTGAATCCATAAAGCCCCGCTTTGGGGACAACCTGAATTTTCCCGCCGTAGAAACGGTGAGCCTTCTCCGAAAGTGTCTTCAGAAAAATTGTCTGAGCGCGGGCGCGCTGGTCTGGCGTCAGATCGTCGGGAAAAGCTTCCGAGAGATTATCGAGGCTAAGATTGAGTTTCATAGTTCCCTTCCTTATCTTTAATGTTCAATACACGCCGGTGAGCGCCTTGATGTACTGAAGGCGCAGATACTCTTCAGGTTTCTCGGCATTGATCGCGGAGAGTTTGCCCTGAAGACTGTCCAGAGACGAATACCCCAGTGACTCGATGAGCGAATCCATGTCCTCCAGGATCGAGCCGATGGCCTTCCACCCTTTCTGGTAAATTATAGAACACATTTCCACTGCGTTCGCGCCCGCGAGCAGGCACTTGACTACGGCGTCGGCACTATGAATGCCTGTTGAACAGACCAGCTCGAGTCCAGCACGCTTGTAGAGAATCGCGGTCCACCGCAGAGCCTCATGGTACTCTGTTTCGGAGCTCAGTGGCTGTACTCCCGAGAGCCGCATGGTGCTCAAATTGATATCGAAACGGAAAAAGCGATTGAAAAGTACGGCGGCATTCGCCCCCTCCTTGGACAGGCCAAGAACGAGGTTCGGTAGGCTAGAATAATTGTTCCCAAGCTTCACCATGATGGGCAGCTTGGTTGCAAGGCGCACCTCTCTTACGGTCGAACGCACCTTCTGCTCAATCTCCTGACCGGAAACATGCGGAGAAAAGGGAACATACGCGATATTGAGCTCTAGCGCATCGGCACCAGCCTCCTCTATGCGTTTTGCAAATCCGGCCCATTTCCCTTGGCCGACACAGTTGATACTCGCGATGATCGGCACATTGTCCACTCTTCGTTTCGATTCGTCGATGAGCCTCAAATATTCGTCGGTACTCTCTTCCCAGGCTGTCCTCGAGATAAAAGCCTCTGCGTCGGGATAGCTGTCGATATCGAGCCCGGCCATTTCCTCTCCAAGCACCGCAAGTATCTGTTCCTCGAAAAGCGATTTAAGCACAACGGCTCCCGCACCCGAATGCGCCGCCTTCTCAACGCCATCCGGAAGGCCTGTGAGCCCGCTCGCTCCAACGATGATGGGATTCCTCAGACGAAGCCCCATCAAATATGTTCCCAAATCTGCCATTCTTCGCTCCTTTCAGGCTATTGTAGCAAAGAAATCGATTTTTAAGAAGAACAAGATTACAAGTCTAGCGCCTTTGTCTCGATTTTTTCGAGCACACGAGCCACGAATACCTCGAGCGCGATGCCGTTTTCCTGTCCGCCTGTCCTGAGTCGGAGCGAGACGGTACGATTGTCCTTCTCTCGCTGACCGAGGATCACCATGTAGGGAATTTTCTGGTTCTGGGCGTCGCGAATCTTAGCGTTCATGCGCTCCTCGGACAGCATGGCCGTGGCCCTGATCCCTTTTTGTTTCAAAATGGCGGTCACTTCCTTCACATAATCGTCGAACAAAGGTGCCACAGGAATCACGGCAACTTGCTCTGGGCTCAGCCACAGAGGAAAAGCACCCGCGGTGTGCTCGATATAGACACCGAAGAAGCGCTCGATCGAACCCAAGAGTGCGCGGTGCACCATGTAGGGACGTTTGCGTTGACCATCAGCATCGATGTACTCGATTTGGAACCGCTCCGACATGTTGAAGTCGAACTGGATCGTGGTCAACTGCCATTCACGACCTATGGCGTCCTTCACTTTAAGGTCTATCTTAGGCCCGTAGAAGGCACCGCCGCCCTCGTCGATCTCGTAGGAGAGCCCCTCTTTCTCGATAGCCTTTCGCAGAGACTCGGTTGCCTGCTCCCAGCGGGCCGTGTCTCCCACCGCGCTGTCTCCCTTGGGTTTGGTCGCGAGATAGGCCTTAATTTCCTTAAACCCAAGGGTCTTGTGCATGGAGAGAGAGAAACGCAGAACCTCCTCGATCTCGCCCTCGATCTGTTCGGGCGTGCAGAAAATGTGGGCATCGTCCTGAGTAAAACCCCGCACGCGCATGAGGCCGTGCAGAGCCCCCGCGCGCTCGTAGCGGTACACGGTGCCAAGCTCTGCCCAGCGCAGAGGCAGTTCGCGGTAGGAACGTGTCTGGCTCTTGTAGATCATAATGTGGAAGGGACAGTTCATCGGCTTGATGTAGTAATTGTCCTCGTCGATCTTCATGGGAGCATACATATTTTCCTTGTAAAAGCCGAGGTGACCGGAAGTTTCCCAGAGCCAACTCTTGCCGATGTGGGGAGTAAAGAGTATCTCATAGCCGTTTTTGTAGTGCTCCTCGCGCCACCAGTCCTCCAGGGCGACGCGGAAACGCCCTCCCTTAGGATGCCAGTAGATGAGGCCTGCTCCCGCTTCCTCATGGCTCGAGAAGAGGTCGAGCTCCTTACCGAGCCTTCGGTTGTCGCGTTTTTCGGCTTCCTCGAGCATCTTGAGGTAGGCTTCCAATTCAGCCTTGCTCGCGAAGGCGTAAGCATAGATGCGGGTGAGCATGGGACGAGTCTCGTCGCCTCGCCAGTAGGCGCCGGCGAGGGTTTTCAGTACAAAAGCGTCGGGCTTCAGCTCTCTGGTCGACTCAACGTGGGGACCGCGGCAGAGATCGACAAAATCTCCCTGCCTGTAGATCGAGATGCTCCCCTCCTCCAGTCCCTCGATGAGCTCGAGCTTGAAAGGCTGGTCGCGGAAAAGTTCCCTCGCCTGTTCTTTACTCACTTCTTCGCGAACAAAAGTCTGATTCTGTGCGATAATCCTGCGCATCTCTTTTTCTATCGCCCGGAGGTCTTCGTCCGTAATGGGAGTAGGAAACAGAAAATCGTAGTAAAAGCCGTCTTGAATCGCAGGCCCTATACCAAACTTCACACCATCATAGAGATGCTGCACTGCTTCTGCCATCACATGGGCGAAGGAATGTCGTATTCTCTCAATATCAGCCGCCATATCGTGCTCCTTTCTCTTTCGAGACATAAACAAAAAAACTCCACGGAATACGCCCACACGTGAAACACTTCACGTAAGGACGAATTCCGTGGAGCTCTATGCTCTCGGCAATCCGCGGTACCACCTTACTTCGGCTCCTCACGACGAGGGCCGCGCTCTTCGCCAATGACGCATGGCAGGCGGTCTGCATTACTGCTGCGCGACAGACAGGTTCACACAGACTGCTCGGGAGTGGTTTTCGCTGGAGCCCGGCAGGATCCTTCCACCCACGACACGCGGGATCCCTCTCTGTGCACGAAAGCGTACCAACTACTCTTCTCCGTCACCGCATTTTTTATTATTTTTCATATGATGCAAGGTAATGTCAAGTGCTCATTCGCATGGAAGGCTATGGAGGTCTCTTGTTAAAGTCCCTTGCAATGAGTATTTTTTATAGTGTATGGGAACGAAACTCACAGAGACGACAGACACGCAAGAGCTGACGCGGGATGAAGTAGAGGCGAAAGAGCCGGAAGAATACCGTGTTTATCTCATCAATGACGATTTCACGACGATGGAATTTGTGATATCGATTCTCATGACGGTCTTCCACAAGAGCCTCCCGGAAGCGTCGAGGCTCACGTTGGAAGTTCATAGGAAAGGTCGTGGTATGGCAGGATTATATTCCTACGACATCGCGATCACGAAAATCCAGCAAGTCCACGCAATGGCCAGACAGCGGGGATTTCCACTCCGCTGCACAATGGAGAAGGCATGAAAGTAAGCCCTGAAGTGCAGGCGATCTTCAACGCCGCATACAACGAAGCCAAGCTCCGGAGCCACGAATATCTTATGCCGGAGCATATACTCTTTGCCAGCCTCTCGTTCGAGAAGGTGCGCAATATTTTCGAAAACTGCGATGCCGACCTCGAGCAGATGAAGCGGAGCATCGAGGCGTACTTCGAACAGAAGATGCCGATCGTGCGCAATGCCGAGCCAATTCAGAGCGCAGGCTTCCAGGCGGTGATCGAACGCGCGGTGATGCAGTCTCAAGCTGCCGGCAAAGAGGAGGTACAGATTCCCGACCTCGTCGTCTCGCTCTACGATGAGGAGCGCACCTATGCCGGCTACCTCATGCGCAAGCTCGGCATCAAGCGGCTCCAGCTCCTCGAAGTACTCTCCCATGGGATGAGCGACGAAGACATGGAGCCGGATTCGCTCCCCGGGGAGGAAACCGAAGAGCGTACCGAAGAGGGCGGCAGGGAGAAACATGCCCCTCGTCCCGGAACACTGGAACGCTTTGCAACCGACATCACCGCGTTGGCGGTAGCCGGAAAACTCGAACCCGTCATCGGCCGCGAGGCCGAAATAGAGCGCACCATCCAGGTGCTCTCTCGAAGGCTCAAAAACAACCCCATCCATGTCGGAGACGCAGGTGTAGGTAAAACCGCCATCACCGAGGGTCTCGCGCAGCGCATTGCGTCCGGCGATGTGCCACCCAAGCTGAAGGGCTACACGATCTGGTCTCTCGATATGGGCGCCCTGCTGGCGGGGACAAAATTCCGCGGCGACTTCGAAGAGCGCGTCAAGAGGGTCATCGACCTGCTCTTGAAAAAAGAGAAGTCAATTCTGTTCATCGATGAGATCCACACCATCGTCGGTGCAGGCGCCGTCACCGGCAGTACCATCGATGCGTCAAACCTGCTCAAACCAGCCCTCACATCGGGCAAACTACGCTGCATTGGGTCGACCACCTACGACGAGTACAACAAAATCTTCGAAAAGGACCGCGCGCTCTCAAGGCGCTTCCAGAAGATCGACATCGTTGAGCCAACGATCTCCGAAACCGTGGAAATCCTCAAAGGGCTGCGTTCCAAATACGAGGCGTACCATGACGTGCACTACAGCGACGAGACACTCGAAACCGCCGCCAAGCTCGCGGCACAGTTCATCACCGAACGCAAGCTGCCCGACAAGGCCATCGATGTCATCGACGAGGCCGGCGCACTCGTACGGATTCGAGCCTACAAAGAGAGCCACGAAGAGGAGCTCAAGACCATCGAGATCACTCCGCACGACATCGAGGTAGTCGTCGCCAAAATCGCGCGGATTCCCGAACGCACGGTCACATCCTCCGAAAAGGATAAACTCGCCACCCTCGAAAGCTCGCTCAAACTGGAAGTCTTCGGGCAGGATCAGGCCATCGAGACCATCGTCAAGGCAGTAAAACGCTCACGCGCCGGGTTCAGGGCTCCGGACAAGCCCATCGCGAACTTCCTCTTCGTCGGCCCCACGGGCGTCGGCAAGACGGAGCTCGCACGGCAACTCTCCAAGCATCTGGGCATCGCGCTGCACCGTTTCGACATGAGCGAATATCAGGAAAAGCATACGGTGTCGAGGTTGATCGGCTCTCCACCCGGCTATGTCGGTTATGAGGAAGGCGGCCTTCTGACAGATGCTATTCGAAAAACCCCCAACGCCGTGGTCCTCCTCGACGAGATCGAGAAGGCACATCCCGACGTCTACAACATCCTGCTCCAGATCATGGACTATGCGACGCTGACCGACAATCAGGGTAGAAAAGCCGACTTCCGCAACGTCATACTCATCATGACGAGCAACGCCGGTGCCCGCGACATCGGCAAGCCACTTATTGGCTTCGGAGACCAAAAGGTCAGCGACTCGGCGCTCGACGAGGCCGTGGAACGTGCATTCAGCCCGGAATTCCGCAACAGACTCGATGCGGTGGTGCACTTCAACAATTTGCCGATGGACGTCATCGAACGCATCGTCAAAAAAGCGATCGATGAATTCAGCGCCCAGCTTGCCGAGAAACATGTCACATTGAAGGCGGAAGACAGTGTGATTCGATTCCTCGCGGAGCGAGGGTATTCCCGTGAATTTGGTGCGCGCAATATCGGCCGCCTCGTCGAAGACCAGATCAAGACGGTGTTCGTCGACGAAGTGCTCTTCGGCAGACTGGAACAAGGCGGCACCGCGGTGGCTCGCCTCGAAAACGACAAGATAGTCTTCGACATTTCGCCTCGAAATTCCTAAGGCATGGAGTTGCACCGATGCGATGGTTGACCATGCCCGAGTACCTCGATGAACGAAAAGAATACCGGTTCCCGCCGGCGACGAGTGCGACACCACGCGGTGTCGTCGCCTATGGTGGGAACCTCTCGCCTGGGGTCCTTTTGTCCGCGTATCGACAGGGCATTTTCCCATGGCCTTCCACGCCTGTGCTGCTGCAGTGGTGCAGTCCAGACCCGCGTTTTATCATTCTGCCCGAGACCCTCTCCATCACGGAGTCCGCGCGGAAGGCCCTGAAAAAGGCGCTGCGTCAGGACTCTCCCTATAGACTTACGCTGGATTCAGCCTTTTCCGACGTCATCGGCAGGTGTGCAAGCGTTCCAAGGCCCGGCCAGCCGGGCACATGGATTTTCCCGAACCTGATACAGGGTTATACCGAATTGCACAGACTCGGGTACGCCCATTCGGTCGAAGTCTGGAAAGGCAGTACCCTCATCGGAGGGCTCTACGGTGTGAGCATTGGTGCTGCCTTTTTCGGCGAATCGATGTTCAGCCTCGAGAGCAACGCATCCAAAATCGGTTTTTTATCGTTGGCTACAATGCTCTTCGCCCAGAACTTCGCCTTTGTCGACTGCCAGGTCTACACGCCCTATCTTGCATTGATGGGCGGGGTCGAGGTGCCGCGCACGATCTATCTCTCCATGCTCAGAGAGGCGCTTACCTATCCTACCCTGAAAGGTACTTGGTCCGAAACCTTTCCCGACTTTCCGAACACCGAGCGTATTCTCTCTTTCAAGAAGACATCGGAAACAGTACCATATACAGATGATAAACAAATGAGGAACAGATGAAACTGCTTTTTGTACAACTGCCTTCGCAGATGCCCGACTGGAGTTCGGCTCCGGCAAACGTTCCTCTTGCGGCGGGGTATTTGGCTTCCTATGCCGAATCGAAGGGCTTGCTCACCCGCCGGGAATGGACAATCCTTGAACCCGAAATTGCGAATTTTGGCTCTGATTCTGCAATTATCTCATCGATCAGTGCACGCGAACCGGATATTGTCGCCTTCACGCTCTATTCCTGGAACCTCGAACGCAGCCTCTTTATCGCGGAGAAACTCAGCGCCCTCCTTCCCCGCGTCCGCCTGATCGCAGGAGGCCCTGAGGTTGTCGAACACATGCCCATCTCTGAGAAAAGCCCTTTCCACAGTCTCATCTACGGTGAAGGCGAAGAGCTGTTTGCAACCGTGCTGCAGGATATTCAAGAACACCGTCCGCTTTCGCCCTCCTATCATTCCGAGACCCTCATCGATCTGTCGAAACTGCCCAATCCGTATTTGACCGGCGCTCTCCGCTTCGATCCGAATGCCCAAGTCCACCTCGAAACCATGCGCGGCTGCAGTGCCAAATGTTCCTATTGTTATTATGGGAAAAACTACAAGACTATTCGTCGCTTCCCCCACGAACAGGCACTCGAGGTGATCCGCGCAGCCTCACAGGCAGGGGTTTCCGAGATCTATATCATGGACCCCAATTTCCAGAGCGGCCCTAATTTTGTCGGCCGACTGAGGGACATCGCCTATGCGAATCACGCGCACACTGCGATTCACACCGAGCTCAGGCTCGAAGGAATCAATGAGGAGATCGCCGGCCTCTTGAAAGAGGCGGGAATCGTATCGGTGGAAGTAGGGCTTCAGAGCTGCAACCCCAGGGCGCTTGAGGCGGTCCACCGGAGCTTCGACCGGAAGGCGTTCGAACGCGGTGCAGAGCTTCTGCAAAAGCAAAAGATCATGATCAAGACCGGACTCATTTTGGGGCTTCCCTATGATGGCTACGAACAGGTGATCGAGACTTTCGACTTTCTGGGCATGCAGGGCCTTGGTCAAGAGGCCGAACTGTATCCACTCTCGTTGCTCCCAGGAACGGAGATCAGAGAGAGCTCGGACGAATTCGGCATGAGCTCGATGGAGATTCCGCCCTACTTCGTCACCAGCACACACTGGATATCTTACGACGACATGGTCGATGCGATTGCGACCTTCGAGGAGAGCTTCGATGTGGAATGGACCATGCCCCCGGCCCCGCATTTCCAGCTCTTCAAAGAAGGGTTTGTCTCTTTCATCGACACGCGGAAGCTGGAGAACATAGACTGGATGCGCCTCAACCCCGAAAAACTCTCCAACTCGATTACACTGTTGGTCGATGCCGACGATCCGGAAACGCTCTCCAGGATCGTTCGCGCAGCCAGAGACCTTCGGAAGGACAACCCATACACGCTGTACCAAATCGTGCTCACGAGCGAAACCAGAATTCCCTCGGAAAAACTGGTGGACAGGGTAAGAGATGCATTCCTCAACCCAGAACACTACTATGAGCTTGCAAATTCCTTCTCGCCCGACCCGCAGACGAACTATCAGACAAGAATGTTTTTTGCGACCAAGAACTTCACACTCGCCTATCGAGCCCTTGAGGAGGCGCAGGACATGGAGACGATGGTCGTCCTCAATAGCCGCGGTGGTTACAACGCCGACCGGCTGGCCGAACTCTTGCCCTACGTGATCTTCGACAAGCAGACGCTCCCTTTCGACAGGCTATACGAACTCATTTCGATTTACGCCGATTTTCCTCACATGCTCATCGAAGCCCCCGAAGGGCTTCTCTAGATCAATACGATCAATACATCTTTCTGAGATCGGCCCTCCAGATACCCTTGCCGGTCTGCAGATAGGCGCGGATGTTTCGTATCGTATCCTCCACCGATTTCGCCGTCGCCTGATTTGTGGAGCCTCCCACATGCGGCGAAAGAACAACATTGGGCAGCGTGTGGATGGGGAACCTCGACGGTGCACCTTTGACACCGGTCGTGGGATAGGTGTACCACGTGTCCAGCGCCGCACCCTTGAGCACGCCGCTCTTGAGTGCCTCGTACAGGCCCTCTTCGTCCACGATCGAACCGCGTCCCACGTTGACTAGAAATTTGCCCTTCATGCTCATGAGCAAATCCTTGGAGATAAGGCCTTCGGTCTCGCTCGTGGCAGGCAAGGTGATGAACACTATCTCCGCGATGTCCAAAACCTCTTTCAGGCTTGGAAACACCGCATCAAAGTGTTCCGGAACTTCGGCATCCTTCTTCCTGCGCCAGCCGTACACCCTGCAGTTGAAGGCCTTGAGCAGTCTCGCAAGCTCCCTGCCGATAGCGCCGGTTCCCAGGATGCTGCAGCTTCGTCCATAGAGACTATCCCAGTTATCCTCGGCACCACGATTTACCCAAAAACCATGCCAGACTTCGTTCTTAAGGTCATTATGGTACTCGATGATCCTTCCATAAAAGGCGAGCGTCATGGCCAGAGCGCGCTCTGCGACATCGAAGGCATTGGAGTGCACATTGTAGACTTCGATCCCCCGTTCGATGAGTAGCTCGATAGGCAGATGATTCAGGCCTGTAAAAGGCTGAAAAATGGCCTTCAATCTAACGGCATCGGAAAAAATGTGATGAGGAATGCGCCCGGCGATGATGAGGTCAAGAGAGCCGATCTCAGGGGAGTCGGCACTAAGCCCTTCGTACCATGTGTGTCCGGTAAAATCCTCTCGCAGCTTGGCGATGGCCGGTCCCCAGACGGAGCGCACCGGCATAAATGAACCAATATTCATTGTCGCGACCTCACTTGAAAAAAAGAATTTCTTATATATATGCAAGCATATTTTTCGTGCTGTGTGCAAGAGGCATGCTGAAATTTCCTTCCCTTTGCGATATAGATTGAGTAGGCTGCGAACTTCCTCGAAAGATGCCGATATTTAGAAAGGGAGCGTTATAACCGATGCAGAAGCAAAAATCCACAGGCGCACGACTATTCTATCTCATCATGCTCATCGCACTGTTCGTGGGGGGCTGCGCCACCACCCCTAGTGCGAAGGATGAAGTGACCCTCAATGACCTCATCATCAAAGGGGATTTCGAAGGCATACGCAAATTTTATTCGAACCAAGAAGAGCTGAATAAACCTTCCACCCAAGAGCCGTATGTGGGGCTATACCCTCTGCACATTGCCGTGATCCAGGGGGATGTGCAGATTGCCGAAATTTTGATCGTGCTCGGCGCTAAAGTCGACAACAAGGATCTCTCCGGGAAAACTGCCCTGAGATATGCCGTGGACAGAAAGCAGACCGACATGGTGAAAATGCTCGTCGACAGGGGCGCGGACCCCTTTATCCCCGATGTAGGAGGAAGCTCCCCTGCCCAGGTGGCGCTTCAGTCGGACATCACTATCCTCGATGCCATGTTCAATTCGAAAAACATCAACAACACTGGCGCCGACGGACGAACGATACTCCATTACGCTGCCGATGCGCTCATGCCCAAGGAAGTGCACATCCTCCTCTCCAAGGGCGCTTCGGTGCAGATAAAGGATAAGGCCGACAAAACAGCCCTCGACCTCGTACTCCTCTACCCCGACAAAATCGAAGCGGCGCAGATTGCCGAGAAACTCATCCTCAAGGGGGCAAACCCTTCATTCCCCGAATTCTCTTGGTTTGCCGCCACCGTGCGGGCACCAGACTATAACGCTGTCCGCTTCTCGAACGGGAACACGCCACTTCATGAGGCGATCTCCCGCTATCAGTCAGGCTTCGCGCTCTTCCTCCTCCTCGATAAAATCGACCCGGACCTCAAGAACCTCAATAGCGAGGCGCCTCTCCATCTGGCAGTCAAATCGGGCTATGTCGAAGGAGTGCAGCTGCTTCTGAAAAACAGAGCGAACCCCGACATCCTCGATGCGAATCAGAATACCCCCCTCCACCTGACCATTCCGCCAGCCAAACGTCTTGAAATAGTGAAGTTACTTTTGAGCTACAAGGCCAACCCCGCCCTTATGGACAACCAAGGAAATACGCCGCTTCACAAGGCCGTCATGCAATTCTATGCGCCCGAAATCGTCGACACCCTGATTCAGGCGGGCGCGCCTGTCAACGCCCAAAATGCAAAGGGCGATACAGCCCTCATTCTCTGCGCGAGGACGGAGCACTACGAATATGCGAAATCGCTCATCGAGGCGAAGGCCGATATATTCAAGACGAATCAAGCGGGCGAAAACGCGCTCAAGATCGCCCTTTCGAAGGGGTATAAGGCCGTCGACAATATCGTGCTTCCATCGAACGTCAACCAGAGCGACGACAACTCAAACAGCGTGCTCATGATAGCCGTCTCACAGAAGGCCCCGGCCGATGTCCTCAAACTCATTCTCTCCAAGGGGGCTGACCCCAATGCCAGGAATAAAGTACAGGACAGTGCCCTGCACATCGCGGTGAGACAGAACTATGCGGAACAGGGAGTAGTGCTGCTGGACAACAACGCCGACATTTTCCAATACAACGCCCAACAGGAGAACCCTCTCTTCCTCGCCCTTACGGCCAAGCCCGCACCGCTTGAGTGGTTCTTCAGACCGAATGTCATCGCAGCCAGAGACGCAAATGGCGACTCCGTCGTGCACCACGCTGCCCGGAAAAACCTGCCCGATGGCATCGCATATCTCATCAAAAAAGGAACTTCCCTCGATGTGCTCAACAATGACTTGGAGACGCCCCTGCACACTGCGGGAAAGTACGATGCGACGGACGCGATCCAGTACCTTGTCGGCGCTGGCTCCTCACTGAATGCCGCCGACATAAAAGGCGACATTCCGCTCCAGAGTGCGGTCTTGGCCGGTGCTGCCAAGGCGACCGAACTGCTCATTGCCGCAGGGTCCCCGTTGAATAGTCAAAACTACTCAGGAGAGACAGCCCTGCATCAGGCAGCAAAGAACAACAATTCGTCCATCGTACGGCTGTTGACCGGCAAAGCGGCCCAGACCGAAATTCAGGATAGTCGAGGCTTCACTCCTCTAGCCGCCGCGGCCGCGTCCGGGGCTTACGACGCCGTAAGCGACCTTTTGAAGGCAGGCGCGCTCATCGACACCCGCGACAATTCGGGGTCGACTCCCCTCTATCAGGCTGTCAGCGGCGAGCACATTGCGCTCGTCCGTCTGTTACTCGTGAACAATGCGGACATCCATGCCCTCAATGCTCGAGGCTTGTCGCCCTTCAGGCTCTCGCTCATGAAGAATTCGCAGATTGCCGCAGAGTTCTATACGAAAACACTGATCAATAAGCCGGATTCAAACGGCGACTGCGTGCTCCACATCATCGTCAACGGCGGTATGAATCAGGACTTTCTAATCGCTGCGCTCAAGAATGGGGCCAACCCGAATGCACGGAACGCAAAGGGAGACACACCGCTCGTGCTCGCGTTGAGGAAAAATGATCTGAACAATGCCATCGCGCTGATCAATGGAGGGGCATCGCTGTTCATGTCGAACGCGGACAATATCTCTCCACTCTCCATCATATTTTCGATGGATGCCGGTGCACGGAATAAGCTCTTTTCCGTGGCAGGCGTGAACTACGCAGACTATAATGGGGAGACTTTGCTGCACTATGCCGTGCGCGCCAACAACAAGGATGCTGTCTTGGATCTGCTCTCGCTCGGAGCGGATAGGGGGGCAAAGAACCGCAAAGGACAAACGCCGTTCGATCTAGCGCAGGAGAAGGGATACCAAGAGATCGCCGCTTTGTTGGCAAACAAATAAATTCTTCAAATGAATTTACAGGAGACCATCGGCCAGCTCTTGGCGCTGTTTTATCTTTTCGAGCGCCTGTTCCTGAATCTGGCGGACCCGCTCACGGGTAATACCGAGGGCCCGTCCGGTCTCCTCGAGCGTCTTGGGACTCTCGCCGCTCAGACCGTACCTCAGCTGCAGCACAATCTGTTCCCGCTCCGACAGGGAGAGCATTACGTAGCACAGCAACTCCTGCATTGTCGATGCAAATGCCTGGCTGAAGGGATCGGGAGTACTCTCGTCTCTGACGCTCTCGGCAAGACTTCCGTTCTTCTTCTCGTCCACACATAGGTCGAGGCTGGATGTGCCCTGCGCAAGCAGCATCGCGCTCGAGACTTTACTCCGGGAGATGCCGGATTTCTCGGCGATCTCGGTGGTATTCGGATCACGGCCGAGCTCCTGAACGAGTTCCTTGGCGGAGGCGTAGCATCGTCTGATCGCGTTCAGCATATGAGTCGGCAGACGCATGACTCGGCTCTGGTCCACGAGACACTTGATGATCGCCTGGCGTATCCACCAGCTCGCATAGGTGGAAAAACGGTATCCTCTCCGATAGTCAAAGCGGTTTACCGCCTCGATGAGTCCGATGTTGCCCTCATCGATGAGGTCGAGGAGATTCACCCCGCGCATCTGGTACCCTTTTGCAATCGACACCACCAGACGCAGGTTGGAGGTTATGAGCAGTTCTCTTGTGGTCCGCAGTTCTTTTGCGACACGCGTACGGTTCTCTGTGAGGAGCTGATCGTGAGGATTCTCTGCAAATGCCGCATCAGACTGCTGCATAATACTGATGAGCTCACTGAGCTTGGCACCCAACGCTTTTTCCTGTTCGGCATCGAGCAGAGAATATTTTGAAATCTGGCGAAGATAGAGGCTGAGAGGATCGAGTTCTCTCTTAAGGCCTTCGCCCGCATGTTTCCGTGTAGGCGGCCTGGAGATGCTTTTTATATTGCAGTCTACCTGGTCGCTCATGTTTTTAGTGTATAACGCTATTCTGCAAAAAACAAGAGACGAAAATCAAAACGTTTATTCTCGGGGCGCAAGCGATGGATCGACTGGCTGCCCATTGCGAAATACAAAGAAATACGCGATGGGGCTTCCTTCCTTTGCATCGATGCCGACCCTCGCAATCGTCTTGCCGGGCTCAACGGCTTCGCCTGTTTTGACGAGTATCGACTCGTTGCCACCATAGACGTAGACAAACCCTGCTTTCGACTGAATGAAGACCACCTCGCCAAAGCCTCGCGATGGCCCGGCCGAGACGACCGTGCCCGATGCGACGGCTTTGACCGCCGTGCCCTGACTCGTCTGAAACATGATCCCCTCGAGTTTGCCACTCATGTACTGACCTTTCCCCTCCACCGGCCAGCGCACGAGCTTGTCGGCCGACCGCGGAGCTGGGGGTTCGGTCTTGGCGTTCGTATTTGGTGTCGTACTCGAGTTTGGTGCTGCACTCGAGGCGCTTGTGGATGTCGCCGCAGGCGAAGGTGTAGGTACAGTAGCGACAGGTGGCGTAACTGAAGGGGTCGATGATGGTACCGCAGAGGTGCTTGACGCGACTGCAGGCGGCTCGACGACTGGAGCGGAAGAGGGCTGAGAGGAGGTCGCTGCAGCCGTATATGAGACGGCGTTTTCCTTCTCTGGGATAACGAGCACGTCGCCGACCTTGAGTATGTAGGAATCAGACAGATTATTCGCCGACTTCAAATCTTGAATCGAAATATCATACTTTTTCGAGATACCGTAAAATGTCTCCCCCTTGGCGACAATATGAACCTGGGGGATGAGGAGGACTATACCAGGACGAATTTTTGCGGGATCCGTGATGCCATTGAGCGTGGCGAGCATATCATAGGGTATGGCGTAACTCTTCGCAATCGAATAAAGCGTTTCACCTGTCTGGATGACGTGGTATTCCTGCGCTGCCCCGCACACGATTAAGGGTATGCCGAACAGAGAAAGCAACAATATCGATGTCACGAAAACTCGTCTTGCCATATACGGTACCATTGTAAGTATCGGCATTCTTCATCTCCAACTGAAGAGAGAAATTCGACAAGGGCACAAGAAGCTCCTGTGTTTCTCTCTCGGTACTCTTTTCAATGGATTGTCAAAACAGTAGAATATATAAGATATTTTTTGCAAAGAGGTATGACAGATGCTCGAACAATCTCCGCTCCACTCGGCACGCTATGCGTATGTCCCCAAAGTACCGGACATCTTTCTCGAACCGATACAGAACATCAAGGCGCTCCCGACAGAGATAGTTGAGCCTGAAAAAGACCGCGAATTTCTGAAGAAGCTTTTTCCTCACAGCTATGCCAAGCCAGCGATAAAATTCGTCAAAGGTGAAGCTGCCATGGAAGAAAAGGCCCTGACGGTAGGCGTCATTCTCTCGGGAGGCCCCGCTGCGGGGGGGCACAATGTCATCGCCGGCCTTTTCGATGCCCTCAAAAAAGCGAACCCCCAGTCGAGGCTCATCGGCTTTCGAGGAGGCCCCTCCGGACTCATCGAGGGCAACTACCGAGAACTGACGTTGGAGGTCGTGGATCAGTACCGCAATACAGGAGGATTCGACATCATCGGGTCCGGCAGAACCAAAATCGAGACTGCGGAACAACTGGAAAAATCATTTAAAACCGTCGAGCAGCTCAAACTAGATGCCCTTGTCGTGATCGGTGGAGACGACTCCAACACCAATGCCGCACTCTTATCCGAATACTTCGTCCAAAAAGGAGCTGCGCTCACGGTGGTCGGTGTGCCAAAAACCATCGACGGAGACCTGAAAAATGAATGGATCGAGACATCGTTTGGTTTTGATACCGCAACCAAGGTATACGCCGAACTTATCGGCAACATATGCAGGGACGCCGCCTCCGGACGAAAATACTGGCACTTCATCAAGCTGATGGGGCGCTCCGCCTCGCATATCGCCCTCGAATGCGCATTTCAGACGAGGCCGAACATCGCCCTCATCTCCGAAGAGGTAGAAGCTAGGCACATGAGTCTCTCCCAGATTGTCGGAATGATCGCGGACACCATTTCTGCTCGCGCGGCCAAAGGAGAAAACTTCGGTGTCATCATTGTACCCGAAGGGCTCATCGAGTTCATTCCCGAAATCAAGGCACTCATCGCCCAGATCAACGACATCATCGCCACGGCCGGCGCCGAATACGAAAGTCTTCCCAAGGGAGAAGCGCAGAGGACCTTTGTCCTCTCCCGCTTGCCGGAGGAGAGCGCTCGATTATTCTCGAGTCTTCCGGAGTCGATACAGACACAGCTCTGCTGGGATAGGGACCCTCATGGCAACGTTCAGGTTTCGAGAATCGAAACCGAAAAACTGCTCGTCGAGATGACGGCCCGAAAATTGAAGGAGATGGCCGCTGCCGACATCTATAAGGGAAAATTCGATTATCAGACTCATTTCTTCGGGTATGAGGGGCGCTGCGCCTTTCCATCGAATTTCGACGCCGATTACTGCTATTCGCTGGGTTACGATGCCTGCCTCCTCATTTTCCACAGGCTCACCGGCTATATCGCCGCAATTCGGAATCTCAGTGCCCCGGCCAAGGACTGGCTGCCGGGCGGCATCCCCATCGTTTCCATGATGAACATAGAGCACAGACATGGAAAGGATAAACCAGTGATAAAGAAAGCGCTCGTCGACCTCGAGGGGCGAGCGTTCAAGGCCTTCGCGGCGGTGCGCGACAAGTGGGCACTCTCGTCGGACTATCGACTTCCCGGGAGTATTCAGTACTTCGGTCCTCCCGCGATCACCGACGTCCCGGCCATCATTTTACAATTGGAGCGACATTCGTGAAACGAACACAACTCGCGATCAAAGCGTGGCTCGTCGTCGGTCTTGTGACTGCGATGGGACTATGGGCGCAGGAGATGTTGACGGCAGACCAGTTCTTTTCCCGTCTTGCCGAAAACTATGCTTCAGTCTCGGATTATGCAGCGGATGTGCAGATTACCGCAGGTCAGCAGCCCATGCGAGGCAACCTTCTTTTTAAATCGCCGACACTTCTGCGCATCGATTTCTCACAGCCTGCCGACCAGGTCATAGTATTCGACGGCAAGACACTCTTGGTCTATCTTCCTCAATACAGGGCGGTGCTGCGCCAGGATGCGGGAGATCAGGGTGTCTCATTGGGGAGCGCAACGCTGGCTTCCAAAGAAGGACTGTCGCTGATGCGTCGAAACTATACGATCGGCTGGGAGCACAGCCCAAACCCGGAACCCATCGATCCGGGGTCCGACGAACAAGTCTACCGCTTGATGCTGTCCAGAAAAAGCGTATCCGAGGGGTACAAGAACATTAGGCTCTCGGTGAGCCCCGATACAATGTTGATCCGCAGGCTGGAGGGGTGGACCGTCTCGAACGACAAGATTGTTTTTGACTTTCAGAATATCAAAGTGAATCAAGGAATCGATGCAGACAAATTTACCTACGATGCACCTGCAAGTGCGAATGTGTACAACAATTTTCTGTTTCAGTGAGAGAACAGGTAGGCGCAGGGGACCGTGATGGGAAAGGTAGGCAGTATTTTTCGTGATGCTCGTCTGGGGAAAGGGCTTACGATGGAACAGGTCTCGGATGAGACGAACATCAGCAAACGCTTTCTTCAGGGCATCGAGGCTGACAACTTCGAAGGCTTCCCCGGTGAGGTGTACATTCTCGGCTTTCTGAGAAACTACGCCGAATTTCTTGGCCTCGATGCCGCCAAAATCGTCGAGCGCTATCGGCAGAGCGACAAGGAAGCCGAACAAGCCACAGGGGAGACTCTTTCTGCTGATGCCAACAAAGGATCGGACCAAGGCAACGAGGTCAAGGAGGCTCGGGCCCCGGTTCAAACTCCAACTCCAACTCGGGCCCCGCCACTCTCAGCCCAGCC
>Ga0067045_1027684_pt1 | contig 71037 bp, 49 predicted proteins | sample TerdegcTABiofilm_FD_59184 | JGI IMG/M metagenome (GOLD analysis project Ga0067045, IMG submission 59184) | Combined Assembly of (Gp0054472, Gp0054536) Wastewater bioreactor microbial communities from Singapore -Terephthalate degrading...
ATCGACTGAAAAGAAAAAATTGGGCTCAGGATATGAAAACCTTTGACTCTGAAACGGATAATATTTAAATTGAGAAAGGTGGCGCATTTTCAACTGCCCCTATGGCGCATTTTGAAGTGCCCATTGACAGTTTTTACCTGCAGTGAAACGTTTTTTAAAAAACTATGAAAAGGATATTTTTATGAATAACGCTATCTATAATTTCAGATCGCCTGTGAACGAACCGGTGCTGTCTTATTTGCCGGGCAGTATGGAACGGGAAGCGCTAATAAAGGAGTTGGATCGGCAAAGCCGTGAAACCATTGAGATTCCGCTGATCATCGGCGGAAAAGAGATCCGTACCGGCCAGATCGGGCAGGTCGTCATGCCTTGCGATCACCGTCACGTATTGGCCACTTACCATCAGGCGACCGAGAAAGAAGCCCGGCTTGCCATCGATGCCGCGCTGAAAGCCAAGGAGGAGTGGATGTCGCTGTCGTGGCTCGAAAGGGCTTCCGTGATGATGCGCGCGGCGGAACTGATTTCCGTTAAATACCGGCACCTGATCAACGCCGCCACCATGCTGGGCCAGGCGAAAAACGTATTCCAGGCCGAGATTGACGCCGCCTGCGAAACCATCGATTACCTCCGGTTCAATGTGTATTTCGCCTCCCTGATTTATTCGATGCAGCCGTTTTCCGGCGACCGCGTGATCAACCGGATGGAATACCGTCCGCTGGAAGGATTTATCTACGCCATTTCGCCGTTCAATTTCACCGCCATCGCCGCGAACCTGAACGTCAGCGTCGCCCTGATGGGCAACACGACGGTCTGGAAACCGGCCACCACCGCGCTTTTGTCGAATTATTATCTGATGAAAATCTTTCAGGAAGCCGGCCTGCCCGACGGCGTCATCAATTTTGTTCCCGGCTCCGGTTCGGTTATTAGCGGCGTCGTCATGCATCACCGCGACCTTTCCGGTATTCATTTTACCGGCTCCAATGCGACGTTCAACCGGTTATGGAAAACCGTGACGGACAATTTACCGAAATATAAATCCTACCCGCGGCTGGTGGGCGAAACCGGGGGAAAAGATTTTATTTTTGCGCATCATTCCGCTAATCCGCAGGAACTGGCGACGGCGATCGTTCGCGGCGCCTTCGAGTATCAAGGGCAAAAATGCTCCGCCGCTTCCCGCGCCTATATACCGCAGTCCATCTGGGCCGACACCAAAAATAATCTGCTTCAAATGATAGCCGCGATTAAAATCGGCGACGTCCGCGATTTCAATAATTTCGTTAATGCGGTGATCGACGAGGCCTCGTTTGACAATATTATGAGCTATATTGAAAAAGCAAAGCACGCTCCGGACGCTGCAATCCTTGCGGGAGGAAAAGGCGATAAATCGAAAGGCTATTTCATTGAACCCACGGTGATAGTCACACGCCAACCGCATTTCGTTACGATGGAAGAGGAGATCTTCGGCCCGGTGATGAGCATTTACGTTTACGACGACAAGGATTTTCACGACACGCTGAAGCTCTGCGATGAAACGTCACCCTACGCCTTGACCGGCGCGATATTCAGCAATGACAAATACGCGATGGTGGAGGCCTGCCGGGCGCTGCGTTACGCCGCGGGCAATTTCTACATCAACGACAAGCCGACCGGCGCCATGGTCGGCCAGCAGCCGTTCGGCGGGGCGCGCGCTTCGGGAACCAACGACAAGGCCGGCAGTCATATCAATCTCTGCCGCTGGGTCAGCCCGCGCACCATCAAGGAAACGCTGATTCCGCCGACGGACTTTCGATATCCTTACATGACGGCGTAAAAAATTAAGCCCGGTTGCTGGGACGTTATTCGGATGATTCGTTCCTTTCCGAAGGTTCAGCCTCCGCCGTAAGCCGCCCGGCTTTTCGGACGGCTTCGGTGAGGATATACTCCATCTGCGCGTTCACGCTGCGCAGGTCGTCGGCGGCCCATTTCTCCAGCGCGGTATAGAGTTTTTCGTCAACACGCAGGAGAAATTTTTTCTTTTCGCTCATGAAAACAGCGTGCCGACGTTGACGATAGGGCTGGTTTCATGATCCGACACCAGCGCGACGAGCAGGTTGTTGGCCATGGCGGCTTTCTTTTCCTGGTCGAGCGTGAAGATGCCTTTTTCGCCGAGCATGGTCAACGCGCTTTCCACCATACCGACGGCGCCGTCCACGATACGCTGGCGTGCGGCGATAATCGCTTCCGCCTGCTGGCGCCGCAGCATTACCTGCGCGATTTCCGGCGCATACGCCAGATGGCTGATTCGCGCTTCGGTCACTTCCACACCCGCGATTTCCAGCCGCGTATGCACCTGCGCACGCAGATTTTCCGATACTTCCTGCTGACTGCCGCGCAGGGACGCCCGGCCTTCCTCGTGCGTATCGTACGGATACTGCGTCGCCATCGAACGGATCGCCGTCTCGCACTGCACATTGACGAACTGCTGGTAATTCTCCACGTCAAACGTCGCCTTCGCCGAATCGACCACCCGCCATACAATCACGGCCGCGATCTCAATCGGGTTACCGAGGAAGTCGTTTACCTTGATCTTTTCACTGTTGAAATTGTGAATCCTCAGCGAGACGGCCTTACGGACCGTGAACGGGTTTATCCACCAAAAACCGGCCGTATTGACCGTACCGGCGTATTTACCGAAAAAAACCAGCACCTTCGCCTCGTTCGGATGAACAATCATGAATCCGGCGGATATCATAAATATCACGAGGATCAGGGGAATAAATATTATCAAAAAAGCCGGTTCATTCGTCAGAATCCCTTCACGTAATATGAATATCCCGGCAACGGTTAGGATCACCAATAACAGCGGCATCCAAAAACCGTTAATTTTCCACGCTTTCATTTCATGAATCGTTTGCATAAAATTACCTCCATCTAAAAAAATGTTTAAAATCGTAGTATCATAGTGATATCATAATAATATTATATTAAAATCATATTGCCAAGTAAAATAATTTATCTATTTTTTGTAAATCTATTAAAATATTGATAATTAATAATATAAATGATATAATTTTTTTGTGCATTATGCATTGGGCCATATAGAAAATTGCAAAGCTTTATGCTTAGGTATGGTATTTGTGGAAGAGGCGATAATAAATTACACTTGTTATTGATATTCAGGATAATATTTAGTATGCTGTAGCTATGTTATTCGGGAAAAGAGAAATAAACCAGGCGCTGGTGCTGGCGCCGATGGACGATGTGACCGACAGCGCGTTTCGTGTGGTGGCCCGTCGGCTTGGCGCAGACGTGGTGGTGACGGAATTCATCAGTTGCGAGGCGCTGATCCGCGACGCGAAAAAAGCGTTTCAGAAAATGACGTTTACCGAAGAAGAGCGTCCGGTGGGCATCCAGATTTTTGGCAATATCGAGGAAAATATGGTCCGCGCGGCGCAGATAGCCGAGGAGCGGCAGCCGGATTTCATTGATATCAATGCCGGTTGCTGGGTGAAAGATGTGGCCATGCGCGGCGCAGGGGCCGGCCTGCTCCGGGATTTACCGAAACTTGAAGCGATTGTTAACGCGGTGGTGAAAGCGGTTAAAATTCCCGTGACGCTCAAGACCCGACTCGGCTGGAAAGCGGACGAGATCGTGATCCCCGAGGTGGCCAAAATGGCGGAACAGGCCGGCGTGCAGTCCCTGTGTCTGCACTGCCGTACCCGCGACCAGGGCCACAGCGGTTTTGCAGACTGGTCCTGGCTGGAAAAAATCAAAGCCATCCTATCCATACCGCTGATCGGGAACGGCGACGCCAAAACACCCGAAGACGTGCGTACCCTATTCGGGACCGGCTGTGATGGCGTCATGATCGGCCGCGCCGCCATCGCCAACCCGTGGATTTTCCGAGAGGCGAAACAATTGATACAGACCGGCTCCTACCGCCCGCCCTCCGTGGATGAGCGGATTCAGGTTTGCCTGGATCATCTGCGTTCGTCCGCGCTGGCCAAAGGCGAACGCCGCGGGGTTATCGAATTCCGTAAATATTACTCCGGGTACCTGCGCGGCCTGCCGATGGTTGCCAAACTCCGCGCGGAACTCATGCAGTTTACGGAAATGGAACCGGTTATTCAGCGCCTGTACGAGTATCAGGAAGCCCTGCGCGCGCTTCCGATTAATGTTACCGAACTGCCGCCGCTTGGCGGATTGATCGGTACACGGTATGAAACCCCTTTAGGGCAAACGCTATGAATAATTCCATGAAACAAGGCACCGTCCACATCGAATGGTTTGCAAGCGAAATTCTTAAACCGAATCCGCTGAACGATCCCAGTCTCCGTAAAATAGCGATATATCTGCCGCCGGGATATGAAGCATCCGCGGAGACGCGCTATCCGGTAATCTATCTGCTGAGCGGCTATATGGGTTTCGGCACGATGTTTCTGTCGCCGCAGGCGTGGGGCTATGCCATCGACGAGCGTTGCGATAAACTCATCGCCGGGCAACGTATGGCGCCGTGCCTCCTTGTCATGCCGGATTGTTTCACGAAATACGGCGGCTCACAATATCTGAATTCCACGGCTTGCGGTGATTATGAAGACTATCTGATCAAAGAAATTATTCCCTATATTGACCGTCGTTACCGCACCATCAGGGATCCTCGGGGGCGGGCTGTAATGGGCAAATCCAGCGGCGGTTACGGCGCGCTGACGCTGTCGATGAAACATCCGGATATTTTCTCCGTTTGCTACTGCAGCGCCGGCGACATGTATTTTGAGTATTGCTATAAACCGGATATCCCGAAATGTTATAATGCGATCCAGCGTGCCGGAGGGCTGGAAGGGTTTCTTAATAAATTTTTTGAATCCCCGAAAAAAAGCGGCGAACAGATTACCGCGATGAGTATCATCGCCATGGCCGCCGCATATAGTCCCAATCCGGATAAGCGTCCGTACGGGTTTGAGCTTCCGTTTGACCGTGATACGGGCGCGCTGGACGAAACCGTATGGAAACGCTGGCTGGAGCATGATCCGGTATATATAATCGATAAGCCGGAATTTCAGGACAGTCTGCGTACGCTCCGGCGCCTTTTCATTGACTGCGGTTTCCGGGACGAGTATCAGCTTCATATCGGCGCGCGGATTTTTTCAAAAAAACTGGTCACGCTGGGCATTGCTCATGAATACGAAGAATTCGACGACGGGCATATGAACACCGCCTACCGTTACGATGTTTCCTTATCCAGGGTCAGTCACGTATTAGGAAGATAAAATCATGAAACATTATTTGTTCCTGTTATGGCTGTTGCTGCCCGCTGCCGGGTTTGCACAGAAAATGGCTGTATCCGCGCCGGACACGGTTTTGATATATCCGGTGGCGGTCAGCGACACGTTTCCCGACAGCCTGCGATGGATTCAAGCGGCCCTCGAGGAGGGCCTGTCCGGCGGCGTAAAAACGATTACCGGTTATTACGTTGCCGATATTCAACCGATCCGCGCTGTCGGCTTGCCCGGCGCGGCTGAGATGGCCCAAACCGCTGCGCCGGTTCGGGCGCGCTGGGTATTAGCCGCCGAAATTTTTTTCCAGAAAAACATGATCTATTTTCACTGGACGGCGTTGGACGTAAAAAAACCGAAGGAAGTATCGATTACCCTGCTGTCCGAACGCGCCGATGATCCCGCCGCTATACTGGCTTATCCGGAAAAGATACTTTCCGATTTGCTGAAAATATCCGGCCGTTTCAATAAAACAAACACCAAAAAAATCAAGGATGCGATTCAGCTTAGCCGTAATCCGAAAGCCGCTCGCTGGTACTTTGCCGCAGTAAGCGCCGAAAGACGGAACAGTTCTCTGGACAGCGCGGAGATATGGCTGAAACGCGCCGTACAGATCGACAGTAACTTTCGCCGGGGATATGAACACCTTGCGCGTCTGTACGTCGGCCAGCGGCGCTATGACGCCGCCATCGGGACCTATCAGTCGCTGATCCGTGCGGATTCGCTGAGCGCGGACTATTACCGCGCCGTGGCCGATATTTATTATTACCATAAAGACCAGGTGACATTAGCGCGCCAGTATTATCTTCAGGCCGTGAAGGTCGATCCGAAGGATATGCGTTCGTGGATTCAGTCGGGATATTGCTATTATGTCAAAAAGGAGTACGAGCTGGCTGCGGTGCAGGCTAAGAAGGCTATCGCCATGCAGCCCGGCCACGCGGAAGCGCTGAATTTACTGGGACTTTGCGCGGTTTCACTGGGCGATACGGCGCAGGCGGTCAACCATTTCCGGCTTGCCGTGGAATCGGATCCGCAGGAAATATCTGCCAAGAAAAATCTGGCGCGCCTCTATGGACAGCGCGGGCAGACCGGCGAAGCGCTGGCATTATACCAATCGGTGGTGCACACGGACTCGACCGACGCCCTGGCATTTCTTTCGCTCGCGCAGTTATATTTTAAGAAAAAAGATACATTGGCCGCCGTCACGGCTTATGTGCAAGCCGCGCTCTTACGCCCCGATCTGGAAAATCCCCGGAATAATGATTTTCAGCCGTTTCAAACGATAATCGGAAAACATAAGCCGGCCGATGCCTTGCGCGCTGTCACCGACTCCCTTACCACACGGTTGCTGGATGCCGAATCGGGTTCACGGGAAGACTACCTGTACCGGTCGGCGCTGGGTTATATTCTGCAGATTTATCTGAATAAGCCATCGGAGGCGATTCATCATCTGCAAATGGCGCAACTGTCACGGCCGGATGTCGCGCGCCTCGCGTATCTGCAGGCGGAGGCGTTTTTTGCGATGGAGAAGTATCCGCAGGCGCTTAAATTTTACAACACGTACCTCAACGCGGTGCTGGATAAGAATAATTATGCGCGAACAATTCTGATGATCGGTAAAACGCTGATCCGGCAGAAGCGGTATGAGGAAGCGGAACTGGAAATTCTTAAAAGCCTCCGTCTGCACCCGAACGCAGAGTCGTATTATCTGTACGGCGTGATTCTGCGCGCCCTGCAGAAACCGGATGAAGCGGCGGCTCAGTTTGAGAAAGCGGTTGCCCTCTATCCGAACTACCTCGATGCGTTTATTGATCTCGGCCAGGTTTATCAGCGCCAGAATAAACCTTCCATGGCTTTGTCGGCCTATCAGAAAGCCGCAGCGATTGACAGCCAGAACCTGTCGCTGCGGAGCGCTATGGCGGCGCTGTTTATGGCGCAAAATAATTATCAGGAGGCGGAACGGCATATTACGTATGCTTTGCGGCAGGCCAAAGCCACGGGGGTTAAAACTTCCGATTTTAACGGTTTGTACGGCGAGTGGTTTTACCGCCAGAAAAAATATGATGACGCCGCCAAACAATTCACGCTTCAGGTGCAATCCGATTCCAATGCCATTGAAGGTTATTACCGGCTGGCCTGTATGGCTTCGATAAAAAAAGACGAAAAGAACACGCTGAAATGGATGGAGTTGGCGCTCCGAAAAGGATTTATGCGTTTTTCTGAAATTGACCGGGAACCGGCTTTCGATAACATGAAAAAAAGCCGGAAATTCAGCGACCTCGTATATGACTACCGAAAAAAAATAGAAGATATACTGAAAAAGAACCTGAAATAACCTTATATGACCCGACCCCTATGAATCCACAAATTTCATCTTTGGAATACGAAACCGAACACGTTACAGTGCCGTCTGACGAACATCAACGCGAGGCGGAATATCATTTCGGCCGTTTGTACAACATCATGCGCGAACTGCGCGCGAAATGCCCGTGGGACAAAGAACAGACCCACGATTCCCTGCGGCAGTTTCTGCTGGAAGAAACCTACGAGGTCCTGCAGTCGCTGGACGCAAAGAATTATGAAGAACTTGGCAAAGAAATGGGCGATTTGATGCTGCAGATCATGTTTCATTCGCTGATAGCGTCCGAGCGCGGCGATTTCACCGTTACGGACGTGCTGCGTAAAATCAACGACAAATTAATCCGGCGGCATCCGCACGTATTCGGCGAAGTGAAGGTCAGCGGGGCCGGGCAGGTGCTCGAAAACTGGGAACAGATTAAACTGAAAGAGCCCGACCGTAACTCCGTGCTGGATGGCGTACCCAAACTGCTGCCCGCGCTCGTGCGCGCCTACCGTATCCAGGAAAAAGCCTCCCGCGTGGGATTTGACTGGGGGCATATCGATGACGTATGGAAAAAAGTGCACGAGGAAATCGATGAACTCAAGGCCGCGCAGCAGCAGAATCGTCCTGAGAAGATGGAAGAGGAACTCGGCGATTTGTTGTTTTCGATAGTAAACCTTTCGCGTTTTCTTCCCGTCAATCCTGAAGACGCGTTGCGGGGCACCATCGAAAAATTCATACGGCGGTTTCAGCATGTCGAGAAACGATTTCGGGAGCAGCAACGAAACATGAAAGACGCCACGCTTGCGGAGATGGACGTGTACTGGGACGAAGCGAAAGCAAAGGACAAAGAGGGCGCCGTACAATAAATGGGACGATGTTTATGAAACAGGGACTATTCATCACCTTCGAAGGGATTGACCAGAGCGGCAAGACAACGCAGGCGGCGCGGCTGGAACAGCGGTTAAAGGACGCCGGATATACGGTGCAGTCCTGGCGCGATCCGGGCAGCACTTCCATTTCGGAACAGATACGCGACATCCTGTTATCCTCAAAAAATCACGGTATGAACGCGATTACCGAATTGCTGCTGTATGAGGCCGCACGCGCGCAAATCGTGGCGGAAGCCATTCGACCGGCCCTGGAGAAAAACCATATCGTCATCATGGACCGGTTTTACGATTCTACCACCGCCTATCAGGGTTACGGCCGCAGAATATCGTTAGACACCATCCATCAGGCAAACGCTATCGCAACCGGAGGGCTGAAGCCGGACGTTACCTTTTTCATCGACGTCACGTGGGAAGAATCCTGTCGGCGCAAGGGGCAAAACGTTCGCGACCGTATGGAAAGCGAAGGGCGGTCATTCTTCGAACGCATACGTGCGGGGTATTTAACGATGGCGCAAAACGAGCCGGAACGCATTATTGTAATGGATGGTCAACAAACGGCCGTTGCTATCGCATCGGATATCTGGAGAATTATCGAAAATCGTCTCCGATGATGGGATTCCCTCAGCCCTATCGCTGGTTTAAAATTTTCGTGAAAGCGCTTCAAATTACAGGTTACAGTCCGACGTAGCATTTGAATCATTCTCATCCTCAACAAAGGACAGTCCTGGTCGTCCAACTGAATGCCAACACGCTTATGAACCGGCTCAATCCCCTTAATGCATTGAATCGCGTTTGAGGGGCTCGATGGCATATTGTTTTTATCTGAAACCCTGCGAACCGGTTGCGATATTCTTTATCAACCGGGATAAAGGCGTTTAAATAAAAAAGCGGTTGGTACCCGGACAGTATAAATCATTATTTTCATAATTTAAAAAATTTATTTATCTTAAACGACAGCATACGAAAATCATACAACGCGTTTATGGATATCACCCGGTATAAAGTTTTACTGCTGGATGGCGCCACAGGTTCTGAACTGGAACGGCGGGGCGTACGGATTGACCTGCCCTTATGGTCAGCGGCGGCGCTGCTGACCGGCGAAGGACGTAACGTTTTAAAGAATATTCATGCGGATTATATTCGGGCCGGCGCAGACGTAATTACCGCCAATACCTTTCGCACGAATATACGAACGCTTAAAAAAACCGGCCTGGAATCCCAGACAAAAACCATGACGCGTACGGCTATCGACGCAGTGCGCCGCGCCATTGACGAAAGCCGTCCCGGACACGCAGTGTATATCGCCGGTTCCGTTGCGCCGGTGGAGGATTGCTATGTACCGGATAGGGTTCCGCCCAACGCGGAATTAATTTCCGAACATCACCGGCATATCGATTATCTTTACGAAGCCGGCGCGGATATTATTCTGATTGAAACCATGAACACCCTGCGCGAAGCCGTCATCGCGCTCGAATATGCGCGACAGACCGGCCTGCCGGTATTTGCAGGATTTGTCTGCGGCGATGAGGAATCCTTACTGAGCGGCGAACCGCTGACGGAAGCGGTTCGGGAGGCCGAAGCCCGGGGCGCGGATGTTATTATGGTCAATTGCGCTACGGTGGATATTCTGGCCGGCAATCTACGGATGATGCGCACGATTTATGACGGACGGAACGGCGCTTACGCCAACATATTGTCGAATCAGAAAAACAAAAATACCGGTTTTGATTTCAGTCTTCCGCCGGAAGCCTACGCCGAGACTGTCCAGAAATGGATTGAGGATTACCGGCTCTTCGTAGTGGGCGGTTGCTGCGGTACCACACCGGACCATATTGAGGCCATAAGGAGGTGCATGCGTGTTTAATAAAATCATTACAATATTTTTACTGGTTGCCGGATTTGCGGTATCGGTTTATCCGCAGAAATTGCCGATAACCGTTTACGGCGCTGCCGACGGCCTGCCGCCCTACTCCGTAGAAGGCATGCTGCAGGATCACCTCGGAAATATGTGGTTTACCACGCAGGGCGGGCTGGTAAGGTTTAACGGAAAACGGTTTATGCACTTCACCTCCGAGCACGGATTGGCTCACGACTTTTGCCGGCCGATTATTGAAGACCGCAACCATGTCCTGTGGGTTGGGACCCTGGGCGGGGGGCTCACGCGCGTGGTTCGGAATGATTTCGGCGGCTACGAATTCCGTGTTTATGAAGCGGCCGATGGGCTTAACGATAATTCCGTGCTTGCGCTGGCTGCCGACAGCGGCGGACTGTGGATTGGAACCAAGCAAGGCCTCTGCCGCATGCATATCCAAGCCGGTACGGATTCGGCCGTGTGGGAATATTTTTTATCGGGTAAGGTCATCAATAATGTGCTGATAGCCGGTGACGGGACCGTGTGGTGCGGCGATATGTCCGGTTTTTTATATCACATAAGGAGGAACCAATGCGATACGATAGGCATGTTTGACGATTATTCCGCGGGTATTTCCGGAATTATTGAAACCGGCGCCGGTGAATATCGGGTGGCCTCATTCAACAACGGCGCGGGCTTCCTGCGCGTAAGAGGGGAGCGCTATGCAGTGGATACCGCGCGTTCCGGGTTCGTTTATTTATCCCGAAGAATCTTCGGTTTGTATCGTGACCGGCGGAACCGCATTCTGGCGGCAACACGCGGCGACGGCCTGTTGATTGCGGACGGTGAAAAAATTCAGCGTATAACCATCGAGAACGGGCTTCCGGAGAACCAGATCGCCTGTGTTTATCAGGATCGCCAGAACTCTGTTTGGATGGCTCCCATGTCGGGCGGCCTGTGTAAGTGGACTGATTTTCCTGCGGTTCACTTTGATGAAGATACCGGTCTTCCCGATAATAACGTGTTATCCATATTGCAGGATCATTCGGGAAGATACTGGGCGGTATGCCATGAGAAGGGTTTATCCTTCTACGACGGTGCCCGGTGGCAGACCTACCGTACCCAACATGGATTGCCGACAAACAGTCTGTATACGATTTTTGAAGATTCTCATAAAAATTTATGGATCAGTTCGTTCGGCATGGGTTTGGTACGCTTTGACGGGAAGCGCTTCATCCGGTTTATGGCGGATCAAATCAGACTAAATGATGTCCAGTGTATCTTTGAAGATTCCCGCGGACAAATGTGGTTCGGAACCGATGTCGACGGCGTGATTCGGTATGGAAAGAACGGTAAGCTGGACGTGTTTAACTTAAATCACGGATTGGCAGGCCAACGCGTGCTGGCCATTTATGAAGATCGCCGCGGCAATCTTTGGTTCGGATGCGCCCAGCCGTCGCGGATGAAGGAAGCCGGCGGCGTCAGTTTCATTTCAGCGAAGAATAAAACCGAGGATGCGCCGGTTATTGAAAATTTCAACAAGCGGAGCGGGTTGAAAAGCCGCTATGTATCCTCCATACTTGAAACGTCCGACGGCGCCCTATGGCTGGCCACGCGGACACACGGGCTCGTGAAATATTTTCATGACTCGCTGAAATATTTTATGCAACGGGACGGTTTACCGTCTAATACCATATCCGGTTTGGCCGAAGATTCTACCCATAGGCTGTGGATTGCGACCCTTAAAGGGCTGGCAGTTATGGAAGGCGATTCGTTCAGGCTGATAACCCATGATCACGGCTTATTTGACGACGCCGTGAATGAGAACGCGTTTCGGTGCGACCGTGAAGGCGCTTTATGGTTAGGAACGCCTACCGGATTAACCGTGTACCGTCATCGTCCCAACCAAGCAGACGCAAGCGCGCCGACGGTTTATATAGAGCAAATCAGAATGAAGGATCAATGGCTGGCCGTATCCGCTCTGAGCCGTTTGTCGTATGACCAGAATGATCTGGCGTTTGAAGTTACCGGTATCGATTTCAGGTACCGGCGCGGGTTGATGTATCAGTTTTACCTTGACGGTTTTGATTATGAATATCGCAACTGGAGTGAGCGCGATTACATTTCATACACCAATCTGGATCCCGGCGCGTATGTACTGCGAATACGGGCCAGAAACATTTACGGCGCTGTCAGCCGGGAGTATCAGTGGCCGATTCATATCCGGCCGGCGGTATGGCAAACCTGGTGGTTCCGGCTGGCGGCAACGGTTACCCTGATTATTCTATTGCCGGTTTTGTACCGAAGAGGTTCCAGTGTCTGGAACCGTTTTCAGCAATGGCGTCGAAGGCATTGGATTGCGCATTATAAAATTCTGGCACCGCTCGGCGAAGGCGCCATGGGCATCGTTTACCGCGCGCGGGACCGGAGCAATGGCAAAGAAGTGGCGCTGAAGGTCATTCACCCGAAAGCCCTCTCGGAGCCTGATATCCGTGTTCGGTTTGAGCGGGAATCACAGATTCTGGCGACGCTGGATCATCCGAATATTGTTAAGGTATTCGCCGCAGGCTACTGGCAGGGTACGGGATATATTGCCATGGAATGGCTTACCGGAGGGAGTCTGAAAGCGCGCATTCAAAAGCAAACCGGTATGGAACAGTGTTGCCTGCGCGACATAGCGGTATCCGTGGCATCAGGACTGGCGTACATGCACCGGAAGGGGATTATTCACCGCGACCTGAAAAGCGATAATATCATGCTGGACGAAAACGGCGTGCCGAAGATCATGGATTTCGGATTGTCCAAATCGGCGCTGATGACCGGTTTAACCCAAACCGGTACGGCCATCGGCACGCTGGGATACGTAGCCCCGGAGCAGGTTAGCGGTTTAACAACCGACGCGCGCAGCGATATGTTTTCCTTCGGCGTGGTGCTTTATGAAATGGTCACCGGCCGGCTTCCGTTCCGCGGCGATAATGAAATCGCGCTGATACACTCGATATTCACGGATGCCCCGCCGCGTCCTTCGACGGTCGTAACGGACTGTCCGCCCGACCTGGAGACGGTGATTATGCGCTGTCTGGAAAAAGATCCTGAAAGACGGTATCAGGACATGAATGCAGTCGTTGCCGAGCTCCAAAAATAAAAAAAACTGTCATACAATGACAACTTGATATTTAATCAATCAGGAAGGATTACTTCAGTCAATCGTCAGCGTAAACGCGCCGCTCACCGCTTCTTGAGGGCCGGTTACAGCGATGACGTTATTGTAAGGGTTCTTTAGGGAATTCATTTCTACGGAGCGTGTGGGATCCTGAGTTTTGCCTTTTTTTCGGACGGTCCCATTTATGGTCAGCTTCACAGGCCACGCAGGAAGCGAGGTTAGGTACCACGCGGAAGCTGGTCGTGCCATTTGGTACGCATACAGACTCAGATCCTCGATAAAGGCGTCGTTTTTAAGATCCCCTTTTATTGTAACCGTTTTTCCTTTTTCTGTCTTGACTACCGTTACCGGTTCAGGTCATCCGGCGTAAACAGCGAATGGTATTGTAATGCATAACCAACATAAAAGCCGCAGGATTTGTTTTATTTTAATACCTCCCTGATGAAATCTGAAAATATGTAAGTGAATAAGATTTTCTTAAAATATCGCCGCAGAGTTTACAGGAAGAAAACACTTACCGGACGGTAGCGGCGGAAACGCGGTGTACGCGCCGGTTGCAGAAGGTAATTGTTTTTATTGATTAATTTGAATGATTTATTTATTTTAATATTTATTTAAAATATTAACGGTTGAAGGGACGAACATTGAGCGCCATTACGGTAAGAATTATGGACGGAAAACGGATTAACGATTTTATCCGTTTTCCATGGAAGATATATGCCGGTGATTCTAACTGGGTACCGCCGCTGATTATGGAACGGAAAGAATTTCTCAATCCGAAGAAGAATCCTTTTTTTAATCATGCGGATATCGGATTTTTCGGAGCATTCCGCGGTGAAGAAATGGTTGGTCGCATTGCGGCGATTGTCAACCATAATCACAACCGGTTTCATGAAGACCAGACAGGATTTTTCGGATTGTTTGAATGCGCCAACGACCCGGAAGCGGCGGCTGAGCTTTTTAAAAACGCCGAGCAGTTTCTAGCTAACCGCGGGATGACGCGTATGCAGGGGCCGGCAAGTTTTTCCAGCAACGACGAGTATGGACTGCTGGTTGACGGATTCGATTCCCCGCCGGTTATCATGATGAGTTATAACCCGAAATATTATCCCGCACTTATTGAGGCTAACGGCTTTACCAAAGCTAAGGATTTATTGGCGCTTGAAGTGGACGATAAACAAGGCGTTCCGGAACGACTCACCCGCAGCACCGAACTGATCCTGAAACGCAGTAATGTCACCATACGAACTTTCCGGAAAAATAAATTCTGGGAAGAAATTGAAATTGTCAAACATCTTTACAATTCCGCTTGGGAAAAAAACTGGGGTTTTGTTCCCATGACCGACGATGAGTTTTATCATCTGGCGAAAACCATGAAACCGGTCATTGACCCGGATATCATTTTTATCGCCGAGCACAAGGGTCAGGCGATTGGTTTTTCCCTGGCTATTCCTGACATCAATCAGGCGATGATAAAGATACGCAACGGCCGGTTGTTTCCGTTCGGTTTACTGAAACTGCTGTGGCATACGCGACCGGGTAAAATCCGGCGCATCCGCGTAGTCACTTTCGGTATTCTTAAGGAATTCCGCAATCTTGGTATTGATGTCGCGCTGAATTATCATAATTTTGTGGATGGCATGAAAAAGGGTTACAACTGGGCGGAGATGTCGTGGATTCTCGAAGATAATATCGCCATCATTCGTCCGATTGAGCGGCTCGGCGGGCGGATTTACAAGACCTACCGTATTTATGAAAAACCCATCGGATAACCGGAAAGGTTGCTGACATGATTGCGTTAATCACCGGGGCAACCGGATTTGTAGGCAGTCACCTTGCGGAAGCGCTGATACAGAAGGGCTATACCGTTCGTTGCACGGTGCGTCCTACCAGCGACCGTACCTGGCTGGATGGCCTGGCCGTCGAATACGTTAACGCCGATATCAGCGACCGCGAGTCCATGAATCAGGCGGTAAAGGGCGCTGATTATATTTTTCATGTCGGCGGTATTACCAAAGCCAAAAAGGAATCCGTTTATTATCAGGTTAATGCCGATGCCAGCCGGATTCTTTACGAAGTCTGTCGGGAGCAGGTTCCGCATATCAGGAAAATCGTTCATGTCAGCAGTCTGGCGGCAGCCGGCCCGTCCCTTCCGGGTAAACCCCGCGTTGAAAGCGATCCGGTGAATCCGCTGACGTATTACGGCAAGAGCAAGCTGGAAGGCGAACGCTACGCGCAGGAATACATGCGCCATTTACCGGTTACCGTCATACGACCGCCGGCGGTGTACGGCCCGCGCGAAAAAGATATCTTTTTCTACTTTCAGTTGATTACACGGCATCTCAACCCGAAAATCGGCTTGCGGGAACAGTATTTGTCCATAGTTTACGTTAAGGATCTTGTAAACGCCCTGATTCTCGCGGCCGAATCCCCGCAAAGCGCCGGACAGACGTATTTTGTGGACGACGGCCAGGTCTATTCCTGGAAACAGATCAGCGCTATCATTCAGCAGACGGTCGGGACCTGGACCATTCCATTGTTCGTGCCCCGCTGGAAGGTTTCGCTGCTGGCGCTGATGGCCGAAGGGCTGGCGGCGTTTTCCAAAAAACCGGCGTTGCTGAACCGGCAGAAAATCATCGAACTCAAGCAAACCGCCTGGACCTGCTCCTCGGAAAAAATAAGAAACGAACTGGGATTTACCAGCCAGTATCCGTTTGAACGCGGCTGCCGTGAAACCTATGACTGGTACAAAAAACATCAATGGTTGTGAGCATAGCCCATGGATATCCATAACAGCAACCCCCCGACAAAAGCTGGTAATTTTTTCACGCGGTTTATCCGTAAACAAATCCGCATCACCACGCGATATGCCAATCCGATTGACTGGGCCATGGTGGTCTATCTTATTTTAGTCAGCGTGTCGATTCTGATTTTTCACGAACACCAGCCGGAATGGAAAACGATTTTCTGGAAGCAAATCGGCATTATTGCGCTGGTTTTTTTTATACTCCGTTTCCTGTCAGGCCACCGCTGGTTTCCGCTGCGGATGATCCATCACTGGTATCCGGTCTTTCTGTTTACCTTTTTTTATATCACGTCCGGATTGCTCAATCAAATGGTGTTTCAGGGATACTGGGATGATTTTTTTGCAGGCATTGATCGAGCCATGTTCGGCACGAATCCGAATATCTGGCTGTACGACCGGCTGAATACTTATTATTTCAACGAGTTGATGCATCTGTGCTATTTTTCGTATTATTTTATACCGCTGTTCCTTGGCATCGTGCTGTATGTCCAGGGTAATGGCGATTATATGCGTATCCTGTTTGGCATATCGGTGGCGTTTTATGTGTGTTATCTGCTGTATATTTTTATACCGGCGGCGGGTCCGATTCCGTTGCGCGAAGGCCGGTTTCTTGACGGGGGCTGGTTTGTACACACGATGAACTGGATTTACGAAAACGCCGAAACCCCCGGCGCCGCCTTCCCGAGTTCGCATGTCGCCATATCGTTCATGACGCTTATGTACGCCTACCGCCTTAAACGGGTTGTATTCTGGATTATCCTGCCGTTTGTCACCGGGCTGATTTTTTCCACAATGTATTGTTTTTATCATTATGTGATTGACGTGATCGGCGGTCTGGCGCTTTGTATCGCGCTCTATTACTGGGTCAACCGGTGGTTTGACCGGCTATATGCCAAAAATTATTTTCCAAAATATACCCGCCCGGATTAACGGGAATCACCGGATCCCATACTACCGCGAACAGGTTCCTTCATGATAGAAAGCATTATTACTGTTTCAATTGTCGGGCTCATCAGCGGCATCCTTTTAACGATCCCGGTAGCAGGGCCCATCAGCATTTTTATCACATCGCACGGGCTTAAAGGGCGGTTCGGATACTGCCTTTCGGCGGCCATCGGCGCGGCGATTGTGGACTTTGTCTATTGTTTCGTTGCCGTATACGGATTTACGCGGCTCTATGCGGTCTATTATCACTGGATTCCGTATATTTTCCTTGTGGGGTCGCTGTTCATATTTCTGGTCGGCGTAAAAATTTTCCGGTCTCATGTCAGTTACGAAACACTCAGCCGCGATGTGCATATATCCGACAAGATAAAACATCACAACGGATTCTGGATCGGCTTCATGCTGAATGTTCTGAATCCCTCGCTGTTTTTCGGTTGGCTTATCGCGTCGGTGGTGATTCTGTCGTTTGTGTCCTCGCTGGGATTCCATCTCGGCGGGCTGGAAACGATGATTGACAACAACGCGCGGATTATCGGAGAAATGGATTCCAGCGCCGGCCATATGCTGGCATCGGGACTTGCGGAACATCCTGCGGAGGTTTCAGCCGGAAACCCGGCGGCTTCCAGCGGCTACGGCAATTATTTTCCGGTCGTGATCAGCGTGTGTTATGCCTTTTGTTTGGCGCTCGGCACGGTGGTATGGTTTTCGTCGTATTCCATGTTTCTTGTCCGGAACCGCCGCCATGTCCAGGTGCGTTTCATTAATTATCTGATTAAAACGCTCGGATTCGCAATGGGCGGATTCGGGATATATCTTGGATACCAGGCGCTTAGCGCGTTGATTCAATAAGCGAGGATTTTATGGATGATGCCGTTGTCATACGACCCGCCGCCGCCGCCGATATTCCTGTTATCGTCGCTTTCAGCAAGGCCATGGCGCTGGAAACCGAGGGTAAAACGCTGGCTGACGAACGGATTACCCGCGGCGTGACCGATTTAATACACAAACCCGAGCTGGGATTTTATATCGTCGCCGAGGCGGATACACGCGTTGTAGCCCAACTGATGATTACTTATGAATGGAGCGATTGGCGGGACGGCGTCTTCTGGTGGATACAAAGCGTCTATGTCGCACCCGCCCATCGCCGGCGCGGTCTGTACAAACGCATGTATGCATATATACAGGATAAAGCCCGGCGTGATCCATCCGTCTGCGGAATCCGTTTATATGTGGATAAAAACAACTCCACGGCTAAAAAAACCTACGAAACCCTCGGCATGGCCCTCGCGCATTACGACCTGTATGAAGTGGATTTTGTGCTTTCATCCAAACCGGACAACTATTAATCGTTAGGAATGATTCCATGAAAAAAAAGCGGATCCTGCTGATGGTGTTGATTCTCGCGGGCGTTTTTGCCGGTTGCGTTTACTGGCCGGTCACCGTCAAGGAGATGAATTTTAAATCCTACGCCATGGATACCGGGAAGGTGCCGGTTATATACAGCGACGAATACAATATAAGTTTTTACGGCCTTGAGGCCCTGCATCCGTTCGATTCTAAAAAATACGGTAAAGTGCATGATTACCTGATCGAACGCAACCTGCTGACAGCGGACCAGTTCATTGAGCCCGGGGCGCCGTCGCGCGAAGATTTGCTGATCGTGCATCCGGAATCGTATTTGAATGCTCTGGAACAATCTTCCGTCGTCGCAGAATTGGCCGAGATGGGCATCCTGTCGTATTTTCCGTCGAATCTTACCAAACGGAAGATTTTGAAACCGATGCTGTATGCCACCGGCGGCACGATACTCGCGGGGCAGTTGGCGGTACGCAAGGGCTGGGCGATTAATCTCGGCGGGGGTTATCATCACGCGTCGGCGCATCAAGGCGGGGGCTTCTGCATCTACGCGGATATCACGCTTTCCATCCGCTATCTGATGAAACACAACCCGCTGATATCGAAAGTGATGATCATTGATCTCGACGCGCATCAGGGCAACGGCCACGAGCGGGATTTTTTAAACAATGACAGCGTATTTATCGTGGACGTGTATAACAAAGACATTTATCCGGGCGACCTTGAGGCCAAGAAAGCGATTGACCTGAAAGTGGAAGTGCCCTCCGGCATCGACGATATCAAATACATCCAGCTGCTCGAGTTCCACCTGAATGAGGCGTTTGAGCTGTTCGACCCGGACATTATTTATTACAACGCCGGAACGGATATTCTCGAGGGCGACCCGCTCGGCCGCATGAAGCTGTCCAAAATCGGCATCCTGATGCGCGATGAAATGGTGTTCCGCTACGCCTTTGAAAGGCAAATCCCGATCGTGATGCTGCTTTCCGGCGGTTACCAGAAAACGAATTACGAGGTCATCGGAAATTCTATTGCCAATCTGAAAAAAAAGTTTAATTTATTCTGATAACGATTGGAGGGATTCTTTTACGAATCGCTCCAATCGTTTTGCTGAAGGTTATTATAATATTGCATCCGGATCAAACCAAAGGCCCCGCTTAACACTTCTGTAAATTTTTCTGCGATTAGTATTAAAATAAGGCACCCGGGAACGGTTATTTTTTTGTTAACAGACAGATAATTATACCTTTAAAAATCTGTTATAATATCCTCAAATGTTACTATTCCCACATTCTGAAAGGAAAATATGAGACGCGTTTTTTTTGGATTCATGATGCTGATGGTGATGGGGAAATGGGGATGGGGGCAAGTTTTTCAGCAAGATTTTTCAAGCTCTACAGTTGTTTCATCATATGTTGGATCTCCTCCGAATAATGGACAATATGATGCCATAAGTACTTCGGGTGCAGGTACTGTAATTTCAATTAATACTACCGGAAGCAATAAGCTTAGATATGCACGAACAGGAAACGCAGGAAGTTACTCGAGAACTACAGACTTTAGCCCTACTCCAACAACAATGTATTATCGTTTTGATTTAACTGTCTCTGGGAATTCAGTAGCACAAACTACTGCAGCTATTTGGCAGGTTGGTAGTGGCTTTGGGACGGCAAATAGTGCAGAGCCTAATGCAAGTACCCATTCAAGATTTGGGTTAAATTGGACAGCAACGGCTGGACAATTTTCTTTAAGAGATCTTGGTACCAGCACCAATACTGCAAATTATTCAGGCACACAGACTATAACCTGGGTTATTAATAATTCAGGATCGAGCATTTCCTATATTTCTCCAAATGGAACTTGTGAATCCTTGGGGGATGATAAATTTGATGTTTGGATAGGAACTACAAAAGAGTTTGACGAAAGAAACGCTACAACAACCACTCAAATACTTACTGATCTTAAATTTGTCTTTACACAAGGTTCAGGAACGATAGATATTGATAATATATTAATTGACCCAATACCTCCTATTCCTACCGCTAATGCAGCGACATCAATAACATCTAATGGATTTACTGCCAATTGGACTACTGTAACCGGTGTAACCGGATATAGGTTAGATGTTGCTACTGATGCCGCTTTTACTTCAATGGTTTCCGGATATAACAATTTGCAGATAAACGGACAATCCACATCAAGCTATGCTGTTTCTGGTTTATCAGCTGGCACAAATTATTATTACAGAATCAGAGCTGAAAGCGCATATTCAGTGGGTACAATAACGAGCTGTAATTCTAATGTTATAAATCTTACAACAACCGGTGGTTCCTCCAATTCCTCCGATATCATCCGCAACACTGGTTTTACTGAGCCGTCGAATATTGACTATACTTCCTATCAGGAAAATGATCTGACGAGTTCATCACTGGAAGTCGCCCGATTTGATATTCGTGACGGCGGCGGTTCCGCGGATGCCGACGCGTTAAGTACCACACTGACTGCCGTAACGTTTTCACTCTCCAACTGGGCGAATGTCCGGAAAGTTGCAATCTATGATGGTTCAACTGAACTATCAGAAGTCGCCGTCAGTTCAGGAACGGTCACCTTCAGCGGTCTGAGCGGACTGTCCGCCCCGGATGACGGCACTAAAACATTCAATCTGCGGGCAAGCTTTAATTCCACCGTTACGGATAATCAACAATTTCAATTTACCATTACTTCTGCAACCGCCGACGGCGCGGGATCCACATTTGCCACCGCCAATGCAGGCGGCGCACAAAGCAGTGCTTCCGGCGACGCTAACAGAATTGAAGTAACAGCTACCACACTGGTGTGCACCAACGAACCCACTCTGGTTACTCAAAATACCGATTTCTCTCTGACCGTTTCTGCAAGAGATGGATATAACCAGATTGATCTTGATTTTACCGATCAGGTTGAATTACTCAAAGGAAATGGAACTGGTACCCTATCTTCCGCAACGGGGTTAACTCAGAGTTTATCCGCCGGCGCCTTTACCTGGAATGATCTGCGCTGGGACACCAAAGAAAATAATGTCACGATCCGTACAACCAATTTCAGCGAACTGATGAATGACACCACCGCTCCGTTTGATGTCATTTTGCGCACGATCATTTTCACAGAAACCATGGGTACGGTTTCAGGCACCACAACAATTGCCGCGCATGAAACCGCTGACGGTTTTGACAACGACCAATATACCATGACCCAGGGCGGGGCAACGAATCCGGCTGACATTAGAACTACCAATCCTTCTTCAGGATATGCAGGCGCATCGGGTTCAGCCAATGTTTGGTTTACTTCGACCTCCGGTGTATACGGCTTTGCCATTGAAGGTATTGATGCTTCAACCTACAATTATCTCACGATTCAATTTGGATACCGAAAGGAAGACGCTTCAAATCTCCCGTCACTGGCGTTAGATTATTGGAATGGTTCGTCCTATATCAATGTTCCTTTTACTTTCAATGAAGCCCCCAACGCCCCGACCGGGTGGTACTTAAGCCCGGTCATTGATCTGCCCGGCGGCGCCCAAATTAATAATTTAAGATTGCGTTGGGTAAAATCCGGTACCATCGCGGTAAGAATTGATGATATTGTATTGAAGGGTAATTCAACCAAAACCGGCACATCGGACATTCTATCCAATGGCAATGAACCCTCCAACATCCCCTATGCTTCCTATCAAAATTCCGCCATCAATGCAACATCCGATGGAATCAAGGTTTGGTCTTTCACCATTCGTGATGGCGGAGGAAGCGCCGATCCGGACCTGACCGGTACAACCCTGTCGGCTATTTCGATCGGCAAAGGCAATTTCAATACGGTCTCATCCTGGGCCGGTACTTTAAGGCGGGCGGCGTTGTTTGATGGTACGACCCGGATTGCCGATATCATGGTTAGCTCCGAAATGATTACCTTTTCCGGATTAAGCGGCTCATCGGTTACCGCACCGGATAACGGATCCAAAACACTGGATTTGTATGTGACATTCGAAAGTACGGTAACGGACAATCAGCAGTTCCAATTCAAGGTAACATCGGCTTCCGCAGACGGATCAGGTTCGGTTTTTGCGGTCGCTGACGCCGGGGGAGCCACGAGCAGTGTATTCGGCGATCGCAATCAAATTGAGGTTACAGCGGACCGTTTAACTTTTTTCAATGAACCCACAGTCGCTTATCAAAACGATGAATTTGATTTAACCGTTTCGGCCACCGACGGTTTTGGCAATATTGATGCCGACGCGACCTCTTCTGTTACTTTATCCAAAAACGCCGGAACCGGAACCTTATCCTCCTCAACGGGGCTGACCCAATCACTGGTTTCCGGTACTTATACCTGGTATGATTTACTATGGGATACCATCGAAGATAATGTTCGCATCGCCTCCTCGAATACAGGAGGATTGGTGAATGACACAACAGCCAGTTTTAATGTCATCGCCCTTAATCTTTATACCTGGAATCAGACCGGAAGTGCCAGTTACACTGTTGCCGCCAATTGGACTCCCACTCGCAGCGCTCCCGATACCACTGATGTTTTATTATTCAATTCCGGCGCAACGGTTACCGTAACGAATGTACCGACCCAAACCATCGGAAAGTTGATTGTAACCAACAATACCACCGTCAATCTGCAAGCCGGCACCAACGGTAACACGCTCACCCTGAACGGTTTAGGCAGTTATGATTTAAAGGTTAACAGCGGTTCCCAATTAAATATCAACGGTTCTAATATTTTAAATATCGTTCTGAACACCGGCGCAACCGCCTCCATTTACGGTGATATGACTTTCAGCAATGCGGCGCACCGATTGAATGCGGTGACAACAGGCGCTATGCGTTTTCGCAACGGATCTTCTCTGACACAATCCTCCGGTTTTACCGGAAATATTTTCACAAATTCCGGAACCGCTAATATTGCCGTGTTTGAAACAGGCTCTAAAATTATTAATCAGGCTGGCGCCAATCCGTTCGGTTTATCGGCACCGAACTCCAAAGTAACATTTCAAACCGGAAGTTACTATATTCATCAGCAAAGCGGCGCTCTTTCTTTTTCCGGAAGAACCTATGCCAATGTGGTAATTGATTATCCTTCATTTTATCAATATGCCACCGGTGGTTCCATGCTTACCCTTGATAGCTTAATTATCTCTCAGGGTTCTCTTGCGTTAAATTTGACCGGCGGTGTCAATTACAATGGCAGTGTTAATATTCAATCGGGATGTATTTTAAGAATGGATACGACGATGAATGTTTCTTTCGTCGGTAATGTTGAACAAAAAATCTATGGCGCCGGAACCCTGGCGTTTGGGACAAATGCCAATGTGATCGTTAATAAAAACGACACTCTGCGATTTCTAAAAAATATCACCATTAATCAAACATTGACCCTGACCAAAGGGATCATTCATATCAGCGGGGGTAATGTTTTAACCCTCTCCGCTCCAGCTACGCTATCAGGCGGCAGCAATACCAGCTATGTGGAAGGGGCTCTGGCCAAAATATTTCCGGTTTCCGCTTCCCCGCAAAGTTTTCAATTTAAGACCGGCTCACGCGGCGACATTCAGCCTGTAACCGTCAATCTGGCCACGGTTAGCGGTAGCCCCGTAACAATTACGAGTCAGCAAATCAACGGTAACCCTCTGATTGATCTTCCCACGACTGCCATCAATACCGCCACAATTGATAATATCTCCGGGGTGCATTATTGGAATATCACCCAAAGCGGTGGCTCCTTCACCAACGCGCAAATCACGTTAACCTATATCAGCACTCCCGGAAATTCCGACAGCGTTCAACTCGGATCGGAATTACGGCTAGCCCAATTGGATAATTCCAATATTTGGCAGTTAATCGGGGGTGCAGGCTCCGCGAATTGGTCCGGAACGATTACCAGTAATGTGTTTAATGATTTTCAAGGCGGCTATTTTACCTTTGCCGATCCTGTCGGTGGCGCGGATATTACCCTACCTGTTGAACTGGCGTATTTCCGGGTTGAGCGATCTGAAAAAACCGGATGGGTGCATCTTTCCTGGCGTACGGAATCGGAAATCAACAACGCGTTCTTTCTGGTTCAGCGACGGTACGCCACCGGGGACTTTGGAACCCTTGCGGAAATTCCCGGCCAGGGTAATAAATCCAGCCGAACGGATTATACGTTTACTGACAGCGCTGCGGCCATTTCAGATACTCTGTATTACCGGTTGGCGGATATTTCGTATGACGGTATAAAAGTCTATCATCCGGAAAAAATGATAGCGCCGTCGCAGCCCCAATCATTTCTTTTACAACCCAATTATCCCAACCCGTTTAATCCGCAGACGACCCTCATCTACGGATTATCTGCCGCCGATCACGTGAGTATCGAGGTGTATAATGTATTGGGTCAAAAAGTACGCACCCTGCTTCGGCTCAAGGAACAATCCGCCGGATGGTATCGGGTGATCTGGGACGGGACCAACGATCAGGGCTCCCGTGTTGCCGCCGGCCTGTACTTCAGCGTCTTCCGAACGAGTAAAGGCCGCCAGGTGCAGAAAATGCTATTAATCAAGTAGCCCTGCACGGCTGGCGTAATCGGATAAATAACTATTAGGTTTAATTAAATTTATTGACAAAATAGGTTTTATTGACTATATTCTGCTTGCCTTAAGTCAGGACAAGTATAAACCTAATCGGCTATTCCGAATAAGGGACAGCGCGGTGAAAATAAATCAGAATTTTAAGAACGATTTTATATACAGATATTAAGAGGGTCTTATGTCGGAACAATTCAAACGCATTCTCATCGTGGATGATGAAGAAACTCTGACATTCAGCTTGTATCAGAGTTTCATCATTTCCAAGGAGAATTACGAAGTCGTGACGGCCTCTTCCGGTAACGAAGCCTGGGAGAAGTTCAGCGAACAACCGTTTGACATAGTCATCACGGACATTACCATGCCGGGAATCACAGGCATCGAACTGTTGAAACGCATCAAAGCCGATCGCCCGCAGACCCATGTGATCATTATGACGGCTTACGGTTCCGACGAAAAAAAGGAAGAAGCGCTCAGTTCCGGCGCTTACCGCTATGTGGAAAAGCCTTTTGAGATCAAGCTTATGAAACAAATTATCAGTGAGGCATTAAAATAAAGCATGCCCAACCCCTATCAGTGAGGTAAGTGACACATGGCTCTCGTTGGAAATTTAAAAGATCTGAAACTGGCCAATATTGTTCAGCTGAACTGCATGGAAAAGAACAATTCCATGTTCACCGTGGATCATCATAAGGTGAACGGCCGGATATATTTTTCGGATGGCAATATTGTGCACGCGACCTACGGCAATATCGAAGGCGAAGAAGCGATCTATAAGATCCTGCAGATTAAAGAAGGGCCGTTTCGGGTTGAGAATGATGTGCCGCCGCCCAAACGTACGATCAACACGCCGTGGAGCAATCTTCTTCTTGAAGGTCTGCGCCTGATTGACGAAGCTCTGGAAGCCAAGGGTGACGCGCTGAGTAAAATTTCAAAGGGCATTAAGAATATTAACGGCGTGAACGGCGTACTTATCTGCAGTCTGTTCGGCGAAATTCTCATGGAAGAAGGCATCGCCAACGGCAAACGCGCCGCCGCCGCCATGGCGTTCATTCTTCGCAAGATCGATAAAGTCGGACGGGCATCCAAATCCGGGGCCGTCAAGGCCGGCCATATCAGCGGCAAAGCCGATAGAAAGATATTGACGAAATGGAAAGACGACGTGGTAGAGCTCAACATTGACCTGAAAGCCAATCCCGACGGCGTCGAACAAGCACTGGAAAAAATATACGCTTCTTTTCAATAAAACCATAAGCGGCCGACAGGCGCGGTAAAAGAGAATCCGGATTAACCTATGAAAGACAAGCTAGAAGAAATCGATTCAGTGGACGGCGTCAAAGCCTCGTTTATGTTTTTTAACGACGGCGAGCTGGTTTATAATAAACTGGCTCCCGGTCTGGACGCTGAAATTTATCAGGAAATCGCGAAGGACGTGGTCCAGATGGCCGCTATATTTGACCGCCTGGGCAGCCATATTCATGAATACGACCTAAAATATGAAAACGGGCGCGTGTTCGCTTATACCCAGAACAACTATAATATCATCATTCTGTGCAATCCGGAGGTCAGCGTGGCCATGCTCCGCCTAACTGTCAATGTGGCTATTGCCGACCTGGAAGCCGACAAGAAGTTCCAGAAGCGCACTTCCAAAATCGAGACATCCCGGCGGAGTTATCTGGTCCGCAGCAATATGGACCCGGAAAGCTGGACGCTGGTAGAAACCGTTAATTAAGGATTTTTTTATATTTCAATAACCCGTTCCTGAGGAGTTATTCATATGTCTAATGTACTATCCGGAAGTTTGGCTTACATTGAGGTCATTAACATTCTCAAACTGTTAGTGTCCGGCGACCGGGACGGACGGCTGCTGCTTCAGAAGGAAGAGCACCAGGAAACCGGAGAGATCTATCTGAGCGGCGGGCGCATTATCCATGCGCTGTGCGGTAATTACCTGGGCGAGCCGGCGTTCTTTGAACTGATTTTGTGGAATCACGGCAAGTTTGCATTTGATCCTGAAGAAACCACAGCGCAGAAAACCATCGAAAAAGATACCGGCACGCTTCTGAGCGAAGGCACTCAGCACTATCAGGCCTGGCAGAAAATTTGTCATATTATACCCTCTTTCCGGATTCGGTTCAAGAAAACCGGGCAGGAACCCCCGCCGAACGTGAAACTCAAAGGCAAAGATTGGGAAGTTCTGAATACCCTGGAAGCCGGCGAACTTTCGGTAACCGAAATCGCGGATAAACTTAATACCCGTGAAATCGAGGTGGCTACCATCATGGCGGCTCTTATGGAAGCCGGTCTGGCGGATATCGGCGCCAGCGGCAAACCCGTCATGAAAGAAGTTGTCAGTTCCAACTTCTTCTCCAATCTGGAGAACGAACTGGTACAGATTATCGGGCCGGTGGCTTCCATTATTATTGACGACGTGATTGAAGGCTTCGGTGAAACCCGCATAAGTTTCCCCAAAGATAAAATACCGAGCCTCGTGGAAGGTATCAGTAATGAAATTTACGATCCGGCCAAACAAGTCGCATTCCAACAACTGATGCTGAAAAAGATTAAGTCCTTGCATTAACGGATATCCCGAACGCCTTCGGAAGAAGGCCGTTCATTACCATACTAAGCGTTAGCGGAAATAAATTGGAGTAACCTATGGCAAAAGCGTTAAGTCTCAAATGGAAAGTGCCTATCATCATTTTATCTGGCGCATTGATATTTGGCATCGGCATCACCTACCTGGTGGTGTACCTGGTGTCCGATTCCCTACAGACCGAGTTGACCGAACGCGGCAAGGCAATTGCAACCACGCTGGGCAAACAGAGTGAACGGCCACTGGTCGGCGACGACGAAGTCGACATCCAGAATCTGGTGGACATCTCGTCACGGTTTACCGCCGTGTCGTACGTATATATTTCCGATAAAGATCAGAAAGTCGCCGCCCAGAAGTTCAAGATCGGTTCCTATAACCAGCGGCAGGTGCTGCAGGAAAACGTTATCCGTACCCCCAAAGGCGATTACAAGATTGACCTGACGCGGGTGCAGAATGTTAATGAAAAGGGCGAGACGGTGGAAATCGAAAATTATGAGATCTCTACCCCGATCGGCGAGTCCGTGCTGGGTTACGCGCATGTGGGCATGTCCCGCAAATACATGGACGACATTATCCGTAACACCGCCCTGCTGGTCGGCGGCGTGCTGGCTTTTGCCGTGCTGGTCGCCATGATCATTGCCCTGATTGCTTCCAACCGGCTGACCAAGCAGATTCTCTACTTGACCGAATCGGCCGACAAGATCAGTATGGGCGACCTGGAAAGCATCGTCCGCGTGGAAGCCAAGGACGAGATTGGCGATCTGGCCAATGCCATTGAACGGCTCCGCGAAAGTCTCAAGGCGGCCATCGAACGGCTGAAACGAAAACGGATTTCATAAAAAAATCATTGATTGTTAGGATAAAAATATTTACACTAAACTTGCGGTAAAAAAATTCCGAACCGGGTTTATCTATGTGGGTTATACTGATTAATAATAATAATAGCAGAGGGTGACCGTTATGTTGCAAACCAGAAAATTGAAGGATGGCAGCAAGCAGATTATTTTGAACGGCAAGCAGTTTGAGGGTGTGACGAAAGTGCTGTCCGAACTGGCCGCCAAGACCAAAGCGTCGGCCATTCTGTTCGCGGACATGAGTGGACAGCTGATCAGTCAGCGTGGCAACACGGACAAGATGAACACTACCGTGCTGTCGGCCCTTGCGGCAAGCGATTTTGCCGCCACCGCCGAAATGGCCAAGCTGGTCGGCGAGGACGCTAAATTTAAGCTGCTGTTCCACGAGGGGGAAAAACGCAACGTATACCTTTCCAACGTTGGGGATAACTTCTTCCTGGTCGTGGTGTTTGATACCAGCGTCACGCTCGGATTGATACGTATCTATACTAAAAAGGCTATCCAGAATCTGCTCGAAATTTTCGAGGACCAGTCGAATATGACCGAGGACAGCGCCAAGGATCTTATTGATTCGGAATTCGGTTCTCTGCTCGGCGACGCGCTGGATGAATCTTTCAAATAACGGATACCCCAAACAGAAATTTATCTACAAACTTAAATACGAGGACGACTAATGTTTATCAACTGGGCATTACAAGAGATAAACTTGAAGATTGTATACTACGGGCCGGGTATGAGCGGTAAAACCACTAATCTGGAATACATTCACTCCAAAATGGATCCTTCCCTCGCCGGCGAACTGGTCTCGCTGAAAACCAAGGAAGACCGCACGATCTTCTTCGACTTCCTGCAACTGGAAGTCGGCCGCATTAAAGGTAAGAAACCGAAATTCAACCTGTACACGGTGCCCGGGCAGGTTTATTACGCCTCCAGCCGTAAAGTCATCCTGAACGGCGTTGACGGCATCGTGTTTGTGGCTGATTCCCAGAAACACCGCATGGACGGCAATATCGAGACGCTGCTCGACCTCGAAAACAACCTGCGCGAGGACGGCCATAGCCTTGATAAATTTCCGTGGGTCATCCAATACAACAAGCGCGACCTGCCGGATATTGATTCCATCGAAAACCTGCAAAAGCGCTTGAATTATTTCAACGTGCCGTATTTTGAAGCCGTTGCCATTAAGGGAACGGGCGTGTTTGACACCCTTAAGGCCATCATCAATAAAGTAGTGGCCAACGTGCAAAATCAGTTATAAATCGCCGACGGCGATTCATTCAGGCCCCGCCGCAGTACGGTTCGGGGCTTTTTTTTTAATATAAAACAAACGTATGTCCAATCCTGATTATGAACATCTGCGTTTCGTCCGTAGGCTGAAAGCGGAGGGCTATATTCAAAGCGCAGCGGTGGAGAAGGCATTCACGCATATCCGGCGTCGTGATTTCCTGCCGGCTTCCATCAAAGACCGGGCCTTCGAAGACCGCGCGCTGGCCATACAGACCAAGTCCGTACAGGGTGTTGTGGAGTGCACGGCCTCTTGCAGCCAGCCATCCCTGACCGCCATGATGCTCGAATTGCTGGACGTGAAACCCGGTATGAGCGTACTGGACATCGGTACGGGTTCGGGATATACGGCCGCCTTGCTGAGCGAACTGGGCGGGCCGGACGCTCCTATCCTTTCCGTTGATCACGACCCCGAACTCATCGAAAAAGCGCGGAAGAATCTCGACGGGTATGGTTTTCATCCCGAAATTCATCTTTGCAACGCGCTGGACACATTCGGGACTGACAGGTTGTTTGAACGGATGCTGGTTACTGCCGGCGCTCCGTATATTCCCGAATTCTGGTGCCGTCAGCTGGCGTTGAATGGAATCCTGATCGTGCCCTATTACTGGGGCGGCGTCGATTACCTGTTAAAATTGGTGAAGACGGCTGAACACGAACTCAAAGGCCGCGGTATTTGTTTTACGGTGTTTACCGGCCTTGACGAAAGTTCCCGCCGGGGTTTAAACAGTCTGATAATCCGCAAACAGCAGGATTTTATTACATTGTATGATGCCTGTGCCTGTCTGCGTCCCGAAGGCCCTTATCCGGAACTGCAGAATAAGACGTTTCGCAGGAAGCATCAGTACCAAGATATCGTCTTTGAGGGATACACCGCGCTGGAAGGCTTTCATATTTACACGCTGACGAGCGGACCGTTTTCGGGCTACGGCCTGCAGCTGGCGGAGTTGGAATCCGCTCGGAGCGGTTTTGGCGGCTACGGTTATTATGCGTTGACACCCGACGGAAACGGTATGATACTGATTCCGCAGTACAGCATGGGCCGGGAGATCGAAGTCTGGGGTGACGGCGATAGGCTGTTGGAACAGCTGGCAACAGCTTACCGGCATTGGCAGGAACTTGGGAAACCGGGTATCGGCGATTTCCTGCTTACGTTTGATTTCAGCGAACCCGACGCCATCGAAACAAAGGCGCCGAGCGCTCGCCATGAACCTGCCGTGCCACGCCGGATCAGGCGCAACAGAAATAATATTTATATTGAACTGGATCCGCAATCTACCAAGGAGCCGCATGGATAGTTTACAGGCGTTGATAATAGGCATTGTTCAGGGACTGACGGAATTTCTGCCGGTGAGCAGTACGGCGCATGTCCGTATAGTACCTTCATTGCTGGGCTGGGAAGACCCCGGGGCCGCGGTAACCGCCGTAACGCAGTTGGGAACGTTAGCCGCCGTTTTTATTTATTTCTGGAACGATTGGACCGGTCTGCTGAAAGCGGGAGTCTTATCCGTGACCGGTTTTTCCCGAAGGCATTCCTGGACGCCCGATTTTACGCATCAGGCCCGGTTAGCGTGGTTTATTGTGCTCGGCACGGTGCCGATCGGGGTGTGTGGACTGCTATTCAAGGACTATATTGAGAATGAATGGCGCAGTCTGTACCTTATCGGCGGGGCGCTGATGGCATTGGCTGTTTTGCTGGCTGTCGCTGAAACGGCGGCCCGGCACCTGCGGACCATCCGCGATATGACGTTCCGGGATACGCAGTGGGTAGGGTTGGCGCAGGCGCTGGCGCTGATTCCCGGTGTATCACGTTCGGGCGTTACGCTGACGGCAGGATTGTTCATTGGTCTTACCAGGGAATCGGCGGCGCGTTTTTCATTCCTGCTGAGCATTCCGGCGATTACCGCCAGCGGACTTCTGGAACTGAAAGACCTTATGGAAAACGGTTTCGGCGGCATCGGACTGTTTAATCTTGTATTGGCGACCCTGGCGGCAGGCGTGGTGGGATACGCCAGTATCGCGTTTCTGATCCGATGGTTGCAAACCCGCTCTACGCTGATATTTATCATCTACCGCATCGTTATCGGCGCGGTGATCATCGGGCTGGCGTATGCCGGAATAATCCGCTAACCGTAAGGACCATGGCGAACGGCACGATACCCATCAGCGATTATTACCGTCGCATCGGCCTTTATCATCGTATCGGGCGGGGAATAACCCTGTATGGCGCTTCGCACGAATCGGCTTCCGTACTGGCCGGTCATATAAAGGAAGCGGATGGTATCGCCGAAACCGTAACGCTGTCTAAAATCAGACCGGAGAACCTGAAACAACCGCGGGACGCGCGGGGGCATTTAATTATTATCCAGGATTTACAGCCGGAGCGCTATGAAGGGATAGTTGGACCGTTGTTGCGTTATTGCGTCCTGCCGCAGGTGTATCATAATTTACCCGTATCCTTTTTTACATCTTTCGTCCGTGACGCCTATCGCTGGCCGCTCCTCGATTCGGGAATTGTGCATCACGATAAAACCAGACTGGAAAACTATCTGGCCGCCGATCACCTGGCGCTGTTGCTGTATTACAGAAATTTTACGGCCGGAGTATCCACCGACATCCAGACGTTGTGCTATGAACCGCTGAGCCGGATAGCATCGGAGGGTAATCTAATCGATTTCGGAGGCGAAGCCGTTGCCGGATCGGCGGTGGTGATCAATGATCAGAATCATTGTCTGTTGGATAACGGGCAAACGACTCCGATAAGTCCGGGATACGGTGCGTCCTGCCGAATCAGCGCCTACCAGATAAGCGCCAACCGCCGTAATATTGCGAATTGGTGTTTTCAAAACCAGAGCGGCTCGCGGGAAACCGTGTCGGTCGATAAAGAGATTCTGAACGATCCTCATCAGAAGAACGCCGTCCATCATGCGACGGGGCCTATCCGGGTGTTGGCGCCGGCCGGTTCCGGAAAAACCAAAGTACTGACTAACCGGATTATTTATCTGATCGGGCGGGGCGTGATGCCGTCTTCCATTCTGGCGCTGGCCTTCAACAAAAAAGCCGCACAGGAAATGCGCGACCGACTGACGGCGAAAAATATTCCGGTTTCCGAGCAGTTTGACGACGCCGGCGCCGTCGTCCGTACCTTTCATTCACTGGGGTATGAAATCATTCAGCAGGCGCTGGGATGGCAGTATGATGGGGCGCTGAATGCGCGGGAATGGTGGCCCCTTATAGAGGCGGTTATTAAAGAACACCGGACCGCAGACAAAAATTTTCCATGGATCGAACCCGCCACGGCCGCCGGCTGGCTCACGATGATTAAAAATGAAATTCCGGAATGGAAAGATTTAGATGCCGTCATCGCCACGGGCACCGATGTCGTGCGGGCCGTATTTGAAACGGTGCAGCGCAGGCAGGAACAACGGCGCTTACTGACGTTTGACGATATGCTTTATCTCGCGCTGCGGATTCTGATTGACCGTCCGGATTTCCGTCGCCGGCTTCAGGCGCGGTTTGAATTTGTTCTGGTGGATGAGTATCAGGACCTCAACCAGGCGCAATTGTGGCTGATGCGTATTCTCGCGGCGCCGCAGAACAATCTTTTTGTTGTCGGTGATGATGATCAGATGATCTACGGATGGCGCGGCGCGGAGGTTGATCATATATTGAATTTCAACCAATATTACCCCGGTGCGCCGCTATGTGTGCTTCAGACGAACTACCGGTCGGCGCGATCGGTTATCCGTCATTCCAAGCGGCTGATTCGCCATAACACCCGGCGCGTAGACAAGGACATCCAGGCACGGCCGGACGCGCCCGAGGGCAGTTTCGATGTAGCGACGGCCGACGACCTGCTGGATCAAGCCGAACGGGCGGTGCAGTGGATACGGCAAACCAAAAATGCGCAACGCCTGAACTGGAGGCACTTTGCCGTTCTTTACCGCTATCACGTCTATCAGTTTCCGATGGCGCTGATCCTTGACCGCTACCAGATACCGCATACGCCGGTACGCATGGAACGGCTGTTCCAGACGCCGCCGGGCAGAGATGTGGCCAGCTATCTGAGCGTGATTCTGCATCCGGAACAGGCGCGGCGCGAGGACTATCAACGGATTTTAAAACGTCCGCTCCGGTATTTCACCAATGAAGTGATTTATCCGGTCAGCGGCTGGAACGAACTGACGCGTCTTCCGGATGCGTTTAACCGTAGAGGAAAGCCGGATAAAGCCCGCGAAGCTCAGCGCCTTATTGCCGATATCGTCGCTCTGCAAAACAAAACCCGGACAGGCTCGTTTCGCCCCGTGCAAATACTTAACGCTATGGAATCCCGGTTTCAGCTGGCGGAATTTTATCGTCGCACCGAGATGGATGGATATGAAAGGGACCTGGCTTCGGACGATATTATTTATGAAGTCATCCAATCGACGGCTGAATTGTACGATGACGTGGCGACTTTTTACGCGATGATACGATCGGCTGACGGGCTTTCACCTTCAGGTTCTGATACTGTCAAAGATCCGCCGGATGGAATTATAATGACCACCATTCACCGCACCAAAGGTAATGAATATCCGTATGTGGTATATTACAATTTATCGGACCGCAGGCGCCAATCCGACGTATCGCCGGAAGAAGAGCGCCGTGTGTGTTATGTCGGCGTAACACGCGCTATTCAGGGAATCTTTATTACCGGGCCGGAGGAAAAACCTTCGGCTTTTCTGCCCGAACTGCTCTGCAATCCGGAATTCAGGAAATACTCAGATTCCATGCTTCGCCGTCAGCTTAAAACCTGCCGGCAAGCCATCGTCAAGGAAGAAAGCAAGATTGAAAAAGCTCAATGGCGATGCATGGTGGCTGAAACCCAAACGGATATCGGTAAAAAAGAAGCGGTTTCGATAGGTCGGTTAAAAGCGTCAATAACAGAAGCAGAGCAGACGCTTATCCGGCTTCGTGAAATCCATGATGCTACCGTCGAGGAATTAAAAAACCGAAACGTATTGCCCCAGCGCCTTCGAAGACGATAAATTTTTTTCCAAGAATTCTTTGTTATTGTTTTTTTTAAATTATTGATATACTTTTAAATATTACAAGACTTAATCAAAAATTTTATTTTAAAGTCTACAAACTTTATATCCGTCAACGCAATTTTTTAAATGCGATTACTAAAATATTTATTTACGTAATACTTTCATAAACAGGAAGAAAAGTTATGAAAAAGCTTTATTGGGCGCTGGTTATTGCAATGGCGGTTGGAATCGCCGTGGCCTGCGGCCAGTTGTCGGACCGGCAGGATAAAAGTAAGGAAGTGAGCGAGGAATCTATAAAAACCGAAAGTGATGATGAACGCTCGGATCTCTCGGTCGCTGGGGGGGGGAGCGAAGAAAAATCATCGAAAGCAAAAGCGATTGCCGCAACGTTATCCGAAAGAGGCGTGTTATCGGTTTTAAGCCGGGCCGGAGCGGCCGGAGGAAGCGGTATGACGGAAAAAAAGTCTGAAGTCATCAAAACCCGCCTAATCATCAAAACCGCGCAGGTTTCATGCGAAGTTGAAAATTATGACGAAACGATTAAGTCGGTGACCGCCATTACCGACTCGCTCGGCGGGTTTATTTCGGATTCGAAGATTGAGTATCCCTATCCGGATGTGCACCGGGGTACCGTGGAACTGCGGGTACCGGCGGAACATTTTGAAACGGCGCTGATCCGCCTGAAAACGCTGTCAAAAAAAATCGAGTCCGAGCGCATCAAGGGTAGTGACGTAACCGAAGAATTTTATGATCTGGAAGCCCGTCTGGTGAACAAGAAAAAGGCCGAGGCGCGGTTTCAGGAAATCCTCAAAACCGCCAAAACCGTTCGGGAGATATTAGATGTGGAGCGCGAGCTGACGGAGGTACGCGAGGAGATTGAACGTATGGAAGGCCGCAAGCGTTTCCTCGCCGATCAGACGAGTTTTTCGACCATTACGCTGACGGTACATGAACCTTATCCCGTGGCGGTCAGCGCCAGCGGCGGTTTCTGGGCCACCATCGGCGAGGGTTTTAAAGAAGGTTTTGTCGGATTCGCGCACGTGCTGCGGGTCATTATCGTTATTTTAATTGCCGGTATTCCGTTCTGGGCGCTTCTATTCTTTATCGGTTGGCTTATTGTAAAGCTGATTAAACGGTCAAAGCGCAAAAAGGTCGTTGCGGTCGCTTCCGGTACGGTGAATTTACAACCGTAAAGCCAGGATAATCCCACGCAGCCGACCAAAAATAGTCTATAAAAAACCCGGGATTGAGATTCCGGGTTTTTTATATTTTTATTGCGTGAAAAGTTTTATTTTTGTATAATAGCGTCCCTTAAAAAACCGAACCGTGCCGGCACGGGCGCCAAACCAACCCCCGCAAAACCGGGGCCATTATAAGGAGTGTTGCAATAACCGCGTGCAGGAAATCATCCGACGGTTAAAGCAAGTAAAAAAATTAAATGACTGAAACCGCAACCCAAAAAATCAAACGGACTTACGGCAAACCCGTAATCCCCCTGAGCCAGTTCAAAGAAACCAACGAAGACTACGACCAGAGCGAATTTGACTCGCTACGGTCCATGTATGAAAACACCCTGAATACGATTACCCAGGGTGAAATCATGAGAGGAAAGATACTCGCCATCAACGAGACCGAAGTTAAGGTTGACATCGGCTTCAAGAGCGAGGGAGTTATCCCGATCGCCGAATTCGGAGATACCATCGGCAATTTCAAAGTCGGCGACGAGATCGAGGTCTATCTTGACAATCTGGAAGACAAAGACGGGCAGGTGATTCTGTCCCATAAGAAAGCGGATTTCATGCGGGTGTGGGAATACATCTGCCGCCTGGCCGAGACGGGCGAGACCGTGACGGGCACCATCACCAAACGCATCAAAGGCGGCATGGTGGTGAACGTGCGCGGCGTGGACTGTTTCCTGCCCGGCTCGCAAATCGACGTCAAGCCGATCCGCGATTTTGACGCGTACGTGAATAAGGAAATGCAGTTTAAGGTCGTGAAGATCAACAACCTGCGCAAGAACGTGGTCGTCAGCAGCCGCGCACTTATCGAGGAAGCCACCCGCGGCCAGCGCGAGAAAATTCTTGCCGAACTGCATAAAGGCCAGATTCTCGAAGGCACGGTCAAGAACATCACCGATTTCGGCGCGTTCATCGATCTTGGCGGCGTGGACGGCCTGCTGCACATCACCGATATGTCCTGGGGCCGCGTGAAGCATCCTTCCGAAATGTTCAAGCTCGACGAAAAAGTCAAAGTGATGGTCATCGATTTCAACGAACAAAAAGACCGCATTTCGCTCGGCATCAAGCAGATGTTCCCGGAACCCTGGGTTACCGCCGCAGAAAAATATCCCGTCGGCAGCCTTGTCAAGGGCCGCATCGTTTCCATTACCGACTACGGCGCCTTTATCGAAATTGAAAAGGGCATCGAAGGTCTCATCCACATTTCTGAAATGTCCTGGAACCAGACGGTCAAGCATCCGTCCCAGATTTTCGCGATCAACGATGAAGTGGAAGCCGAAGTGGTCAGCATCGTTGCCAGCGAGCGTAAGATATCCCTGTCCATCAAAAAACTGCAGAACGATCCGTGGGATCAGGTGGATAACAAATATCCCATCGGCAGCAAACATATGGGTAAGGTGCGCAACCTGACGAATTTCGGCGTGTTCGTGGAACTCGAGCCCGGCATTGACGGCCTGGTGCATATCTCCGACCTGTCCTGGACAAAGAAAGTCCGCAATCCGAACGAAATCGTCAAGAAGGGCGATGAGATGGAAGTGGTGATCATGGGTATCGACAAAGAAAACCGCCGCATTTCCATGAGCCACAAGCATATCACCGAGAATCCGTGGGACGGCTTTATGGAAGCGTACGCGCCCGGCACCGAGACCACCGGCCGGTTTATGCGCACCATCGAAAAAGGCGTCATTGTCGAACTGCCGCTCGGCGTCGAAGGATTTGTGCCCACGTCGCATATGCCCAAGACCGACAAAAAAACCGAAATAGCCGAAGGCACCGAACTGCATCTCGTGGTGATTGAATTTGACAAGGAAAACAAGAAGATCGTCCTGTCCGCCACGCAGTATGAAAAAGCGAAGGAAGCCAAGGCTGTCGCGGAATACCAGGCTTCGCAGCAAAAAGGCGACGCATCGTATTATAAGGAAATCGACGGCAAGAAATACGACCGGGGTCTGCTGGAAGCTGCCGAAAAAGCCGTGGCCGGCCAGGGCGACGGACGCATTTCCAAGGCCGACGCCGAAAACCTGCTGAAACTCGTGATGGACGGCAACCGCTATACGGACATTGAAAAAGAAACGATGGAATATATCCGTCAGCATTTCAAATGGACGGAAGAGGCCGACGAGTGGTTCCGCTCAGAAATCCATAAGTGGGCCGCCACAAAAAGCTAAAACGGTTTTTTAAAAACTTCTTGGGTTTTTAATTAAATCCGCTAAATTAAGGGTTGGAATTTCCAACCCTTTTTTTATGGCGATGACGGATATTCGTTTACATCCGCTGCTGCAGATTGAGCAGGAACTCTGGGAACAGGGTTATACCTGTCTGGCCGGCGTGGACGAGGCGGGGCGCGGGCCGCTGGCGGGTCCGGTCGTGGTGGCCGGCGTGATATTCCGCCCGGGAACGTTCATCAAAGGCGTTACGGACTCGAAAATGCTCACCGAGAAGGAGCGGGAGAATTTTTTCGAGCAGATTCAGGAACAGGCGCTGGCGTTTCATGTGGAAATTATTCCGCATGACGTAATTGATAAAATTAACATTCTGCAGGCGTCGCTAAAAGGGATGCGCGCCTGCGCCGAGAAGATGTCCGTGAAGCCGGATTTCGTGCTGGCGGACGGCAACAAGGCGCCGTTTCCCTCCGGGCATCATTACTACAGCCGCCAGCGCGCCGTGGTCAAGGGGGACGCCCGCAGCTTCACCATCGCCGCCGCTTCCATTCTCGCCAAGGTTACCCGCGACCGGCTGATGACTGAATACGACCGCATTTTCCCGCAATACCAATTCGCTAAAAACAAAGGGTATCCCACGCCGGAACATATCCAGCTGGTACGGCAATACGGCCTCTCCGCCATCCACCGCAAAACCTTCTGTACGCATATACTCCAGGAACAGCTCGGATTCCAGTTTGAATAACCCCACAACCGAAACGGAAGCCTGTATCGTTGCGGCGAAACAGAATTGTTAAAAACGGCGCGATGAAAAGCGCTTATTATTTCAAAATAAAACCGACTCAAAAAACCATAAAAATTCCAATGCAACGGCGGTTATCGTTCCGCGGGTAGCCGCCGTGACGCACGCGCGATATCTAAAAAACTGTAACAATAGCCCGCCATAGGCGGATCAGCGCGCGCCATATGCGAATCCCGATATGCGTTAACTATGTTAAACCTACATTTCTTTATCGTAATCTTTTTTAAACCTCGCAAATCGGGATGGACGAACGGCTAACCGCCTGATATACGATGCTATTCGCCGTACTCCGAAAACGCTTGGGTCCACGACTCTGGCTCCGCTCAACGGACAGGCCAACAAAACCGCACCATCTACCAACCGAATAAAATGTTTTTTCTGCGGGATATTTTTTTTTGACGGTTTACTTTTTAAAGGTGGTATGCTGTTTTGGTGACTGAAACCTAGCATAGTATAATGTCTATAGGCGGCGGTCTACGTATCTTTCTTCTACTGCTTCAGCCCGTTCTTTTATTCCAATAAGGAAGGGGTCGTCCGATTCCAGCTCCGCTATTCTTTCGATACTTTTTACAAGTTTTATTACCCTTGTATTATCGTTGTCCTGGGTGTCTTTTATCTTGTAGATGGTCTTTTCGTTTATTTCAAAGAATTCATTGTTAAAATCCGGCTTTGTACCGGTAATTTTGATTTATACCAGTTCGTTTTTTTTCCGTTGAAATTCCCGGTCAACAAGAACCCTTTTGGCATAAGCGTTTTGAACAACCTGATATATAAAGAAGAATGTTGCGTATTTTTCAAGCTAGAGGCGCAGTAATTTGTCCGGCGAGAGTATCTCATAGAGCATTTCGATTAAAGGTCCGGAGGTATGTTTTATTGCCGAGTTCGGAGTGCTGACCTGTCAAGTTACACGAAAGTTTATAAGATGCTGAAACGCTGAAAACCTCACTGAATCAACAATAAAATATACCGCCTGTTGCCCCATGCATTCTGTCGCCAGTCCCTGTAAACCATTATCATTATTAATTTTTTGCGTCCTTTTCAGGTTTTTTTTACCACAGAGGGCACGGAGGGGCACAGAGGTTTTTCTCCGTGTACCTCTGTGTTCTCCGTGGTGAATTGTTTTTTACCACAGAGGGCACTGAGGAGCACAGAGTTTTTTTTCTCTGTGTATCTCTGTGTGCTCCGTGGTGAATTGTTTTTTACTCCGTGGTGAATTGACTTTAGATTATCCATCTCACAATGCCGTCTTTTAATTTTGTGACATTGAAATTCATCAGCAAGCCAACTTTTATATTTGCCAGTTTCATGTAGGTCATCAGTTGTGCTTTGTGTATTTCGGCAAGGGCATCAACCGATTTAATTTCAACTATCACTTTGTTTTCCACAAGCAAATCGATGCGGTAGCCGGCATCGAGTTTTATTTCTTTATAAACCAAAGGCAATGCAAGTTGTTTCTTCACTTCCAGCCCCGAGTTGATGAGTTCGTAATACAAACACTCTTCGTATGCACTTTCGAGCAAGCCGGGACCTAATTGCTTGTGCACTTCAATGGCACAGCCAATAATTTTTTCGGTAATAAGGTTTTCAATCATAATTATTTCTTTTTCTCTGTGTCTCTCTGTGTTCTCCGTGGTAAATTGTTTTTTTACCACAGAGGGCACGGAGGGGCACAGAGTTTTTATTTTTTCTCCGTGGTTCTCTGTGTTCTCCGTGGTGAATTGTTTCTTTAACCACAGAGGGCACGGAGGGGCACAGAGGGTTTATTCCAGTCGAATGGCTTCATATTCCTGCCGGCTAAGCGGAAAATCGGGGTCTATTACTTTTACTTCGTCATAGGTTAAGTAGTTTCACTATACACTTTTTTAAACTCATTAATTATTTCTTTATGATAATAATCTTTCTTTGAGCTTTTACTATTATTAGGGTCTAAATGTCTAGTATATTTTAGTTTTGGATTTTTTTCTAATATTCGCTTTTTTATCTGGTGGAAATTTTTATTTCTCTTAAACTCGCTAATATTATTCTTTAATTCGTTTAAAAGGCATTCATATGTATAAATATAATCCGATGGAACACCGTCTAAAAAGCTCTGTTTCTCTTTAATCAGCACAATTCCCATATTTCCCAATTGTTCTTTTTGTTCATCAGTTAAATCTTTTTCATGTATGAACTTCAAAGCCAAAGCATCTTTTGATTCATGATTTTTTACTTGAAATAACACTGCTTTAAAAGAATATTCTGATGATTCTAAAATTTGCGTTGATAAGGAACTTCGAAAACTTTTAATAAAATCTACTACCTCAGTTGCATTTTTGTTTTTGAGTTCTTTATTTGAAGCTTCAAGAAAATTTTTCGCATTATTAAATATCTGTATTGAAAAAGATAATAAATTACTTAAATCTTGTTTATCGCTAAAATATTTTTTTAGGTAATTATTAAAATTCAGTATACAAGCCTGACATTCTGCAAAAATGCTTGCATCTAATTCTGGTAAGTTTCTATGTACTATTAAATTTCTGAGACCAGATAAGAATTCAATATTTTTTTGAACGGCTGTATCTGGTTTTTCTTTAAAGAATTCATTTATACATCTATTCAATTCCCACCATTTTTTATCTTTAATCAGTGTTCCATCAGGCAATTTCTCTGTTATATATTCAAAACGAGGCTTTTTGCCTAATTCCTTTTTTCTATACCAAGGTTTTATTTTATTCTTTAAACAATAGGCATGGAAAAAAGCAGTCCATGCAATACACATCATTACTATGAAGCCTTCTGATTTAAAAGATACTGCCGGTTTGTTATAGTATTCTATTGCTAATAAAGCACTATCTTTTGCCTTTTGAAGTAGTTGTTTGACTATGTATGGTTCTCCTCTCATAAATTTTATCTATTCCATATACATTTCTTCCACCATTTCATCCAATTCTTTCTGTATTACTTCAAGCTGATTCTCTGCTTCGACTTCACTTATTTTACCTTCAAACTTTGATTTCTGAACTCCGTATGCCCTATTGAAAATTTCTTCAAATTGTTTCAATTGGTCCGAAGTAGGGATAATTATTGGAAATTCTTTAGCATCGCCAGTGGTTAAGTGATGTGACACATTAATAAAATCCATTCTATAATTGCCCAAAAAAGTGGAATTTAAAAGACATACTAAATATTTGTCATTTGCCAGATTAGGTATTAATGAAATAAATGTCATTGCCTCTGTAGAATGAACAGACTTTTCTTTTAATCTACATTTTATTTTTTCATCTGATAAAACATTATTCCAGCAAAACCCTTCACGGAAATAGAATTGGTAACCTTGCCATCTTGCTTTTGGGTCTGTTTGTAAAACTTTTACATTCTCTCTACTCCAATCGATATAATACGGTGTTGGGGCGTACCAGCGGTTGCCGTCTTTGTCGCCTTTGTCGTAAGGCACAAAGGTTATTGTACCTTCAATCCCGTTCAATTTTTCATCGTCGGTAAGCAAATCTACATTGGCTATTTCATTCTCGTTAACAATACGATATAGCCAGCCCTGACCAAATATATCACGTCCGTACTTTTCTTTCAAATTATCAAAAAGTTGTCGTATTTCTTGTTCACTAAGTGCGTTTAAAAATTGCTGAGCATCGGCTTTGTTTTTTATATTTTCTTTTTTGCAAAATTCAGTGGCTGACAACAGCTTTTCAGGTCTTTGTATTCTTACATTTTCTGCCCACTTAGTACCATCTAATACACCTATGTATTTTCCATTGTTCCCTGTTTGTATTCCAACGCCACCTTCAGTAATGAGCCCCAATAAAGTAATATCACCAGGTTGTAAAGAGTTACGGTATGTTTTAAGTTTTATTTTATTTTTTTCAATATTCTTGCTTGTTGAAATTTTATCCCACCATTTGGTAAGAAGTTCATTTACTTTTCTTCCGAACTTGTCGTATATTTTTTTGTTATGATCAGTTGGTATGAAAAAGACTTTGTTTGGTGCATTAGCATAGTTGTTTTGGGGGAAGGTATACTTTTGGGGTTCGGTAAAACTTGTTTTACCATCGAAGAATAACACAATGTGTTCTGAGTGGGGAGGGGCTTTTTTTACAATTGCAACACAGGTATCAACCATCGCATTTTCAAAAGGATTTGCAGTATCAAATAATTGAAGTATTGTATTTCCCAAGAGTAGTTCACGCAGATTCTTTTTTGTTTGTATAGTCCAAAAAGTTTTAGAAGAAATGTAGGTCAACAGTGCATTGTTTTTTAATAATTGAATTCCTTTGAAGAAAAAATGATTGTAGGCATCATCAGCAAAGCCAAATTTTTTTTCCAAAATTATTTTATATTGACTATCAATACCTTTTGTTGAAATATACGGCGGATTCCCAATCACAATATCAAACCCCCGTTGGTTTTCATCGGGCACCAGATAGGGGTTGAGCACTTCGGGGAAATCGAGTTTCCAGTCGAAATGGTTAAAGGGTTCATCGGGGTGTTGCAGCAGTTTTTTCAGTTTACCAATCAGGTTATTAAAACCGGCAATTTGCAATTCACGTTCGGTATTATGCTTAATATCGGCTGCCGTGGGCATAAAGCCACCTTTTTGCACAGTTTTGTTTATGTAAAGCTCTTTATTAAAAGAAAGTTGGTTAATGAGCAATTCAATTTTCAGGTTACGGATGTCTGCCTGCAGTTTCTTTTTGTTTTTGTTGTTGGGGCTAAAGTACTGCTTTTGTTTTTCGGCAACTTCTTTCAGCAGTCGCTGTACATTTTGTACATACGCATCGGCTTTGCCTACACTGCTTTTTCGTTCCCAGTCAATCTCCACAATTTCGCCATCGAACTTGCTTATGAGGCTGTCGCCCACCACAATTTTATAATCGAGGTTAGGCAGGGCTTTGGGCTTTTCTTCGTCCACTACCAGGCTTAGCCAAAAGCGCAGGCGGGCAATATCCACCGCACCTTTTTCAATATCTACCCCGTAAATGGAGTTTTGGATAATGTTCAGCTTGGTTTGGGCAGGGTTCCACGGCTTGCCGGTTTCGTAGGCAATGAGTTCTTTAATGCTGAAGATTTCCTGTAATAAGCCCATGGGGAATGCACCGGAACCGATGGCAGGGTCGCAGATTTTTACTTTATCGAGCAAACTGTCAATAGAGCATAATTGTTTTTGGGTTAACTTACTGATGTCTTTGTTTTTTACCATATGGGCAACTTCTTCTCTATCGAGACCTTTTTCGCCCAACTCTTCAATTAATTTCAGTTGACCAGTTCGAACTTCATTCCCAAATAATTCAATCTGATTATCACCAAGTTGCCTATAAACAGTATAGTGGTTCTGTAGTCCTGTTGCTAAATATTCAATCAGGCTTTCCTGGCACATGTAATGCACAATTTCCTTGGGCGTATAAAAAGCGCCTTTATCTTTGTTGTCCTCCAGAAGGTTCTCAAAAATATGGCCTAACATTTCCGGGTCAACGGCTACGGTGTGGTCGTCGGGGCTGTCTTCGTAAATAGTAAAGTTGAAGGCATCCAGAAAGTCGAGAAAACCGCGAGCAAAACCATTGTTTTTAGGGGTTAATATGGTATCCTCAAAATCGGGGTTGTGGAAAAGCTTTGCAGGAAAAGTCAGCAAATGTTCGTCAAATTCCTCTTTGTCGAACAAACCACCGTTGAGGAAAGGAACTTTCACCATTTTCCCCTGCCCGTTCGGCAGGCGGGCATCGGGCATTGTAAAATCATCGTTGGGGCGTTCCCTGTTGAGTGTATCAAAGAAAAGAACGGTGAGCCAATTGCTGTAAAAAGCATCGTTTCCGCCCGATTGGTGAAAAAGTTGTTTGATGAAATCGCCCAGACCATCGGAGTAATGGGTATCGCTTGCACCCAGCCAACCCTTTTTCTGAACGAAGTATAGAAACACAATACGCCCAAGCAGTTTCTTTACAAAATCACGGATGGGTTTACCGGCTTTATCCTTTTCCTGTTTTGAAGCACCCGCAGGGAAGGTAATATTGAAAACCGATTTACGGTAGTTGGATTCCTGCAGGTAATCGCAAAAGTTTTGGTAATGCAGGGTATATTCATCAAAAAAGGCTTTACTCAGCTTTTCAACGGAGAAGGCATTGACAAGTGTTTGAAACGTAATTTCCTTTTCGGTACTCAGCGTTTCAAAGCGTTCGGCTGCTGTTTTACAGCTTTCCGAAGGGCCTAATAAAAAAGTGTATCGTTTGGCATTGGTGGTTTTTTCTTTTACCCCCTTTTCGGTAAGCACGCTGTCTTTGGCAACCAGCGTAAGCCTCCATACATTCTTATTTGCCGGTGCCACAAAGTTGATTAAAGCCGCTTGCCCGGCTGTAAGTAGCTTGCGCACATATTGCTGAATAGCCACCCTGCTTTGTTCGATGCGGACTTTGGGTTGCAACTTCACTTCGTAGCATGTAATTTCGGTGCTGTCGTCCAATTGAATTTTTCCGTAAATCCAAACTTTATCAATAACAGCCGATTCCGATTTGTTGGGTGATACCGATGCCGGCATTAAAGAGGAATTAAGCGTAAATCCTGAACCAAAAACCGGACTTAAAACTTCACGGGAAAACAAAACCCTGTCGTAAGGTTTGTGTAATGCTTGTTGTAATTGAATTTTGTTGGCTGGCATATCATTTCATCTTTTTAATCATGTTCGGACTTTTAATTAATGATTTCATTTGTGTAATAGCTATTTGGTTGAGTTGTGTAAGCCTCTCGGGTTGTGATAAACCCTGATGGATTAACACCGCGTTTATACTTTCGAGGTTGCTTAAAACCACCAATTGCTCAATGGTTGCCATATCCCTGATATTTCCCTCGGCATCGGGGTTTTCATTTCGCCATTCCTGGGCAGTTTTACCGAAAAGAGCCATATTCAACATGTCTGCTTCATTGGCATAAATAAAGTTTATTTCATTTTTGGAAAGTTCTTTTGGAATCAGATTTTCTTTGATGGCATCGGTATGAATACGGTAATTGACTTTTGCGAGCGTTCGTTGGAGGTTCCATTCAAGTTGAAGACGGTTATTTTCATCTTCCTTCAGACGCTGGAACTCTTTGATAAGAAAAAGTTTAAATGGGGCGCTAATAGCTGAGCCAAATTCGAAAGCAATGTCTTTATGGGCATAAGTGCCACCATATCGGCCTTTCTTAACGATAAAACCGATAGCATTTGTTTTAGCTATCCATTCTGAAACACTGAGCACGAAAGAGTTCAAGCCGGCCTGCATTCTAAAGTGGTCGAATTCGACCACTTTAAAATTTGGGTTATACATTTGTTCCCAGGTTCCTAAAAATTCGAGGGTATATCGGTTTCTAATCCAGTTTTTGATAATATCCGCGGCACGGCTTTCATTTTCTTTGGCATTTGCCATGTCAGTTATACAGATATAATCCAGTTTATTTTCAATAATTACCTGAACAGGAATATTTTGAACAATAATTGATTTTTGTTTGGTCATATATTCTTCTTCATTTTAATTCTCTCGAATTCGAGGGGTTTAACTGAAACTTTGAGTGATTACAATTTGAGGATTTACAATTCCCTTGTGTGCTTTATCTGATTGAGGCATTTCCTCGGAACCGGGAGAAAGGTCGTACCTATCGAGAACGGTAATAAATAATTGCTCAATAAACTTTTCCGGCTCTTTGAGCAATCCCGCATTTGAAGTAAAAAAATCATTGATGGATTTTGGTAATCCCTTCGAAGCAAAAGTTCCTTTTTTGATAATATCTAAAGCCCTTAGTAGTGCCATTCGTTTTTGTTCGGTGGGTGCAATTTTCACTAATGCGTTAATGTTTGAAATGGCTTTATTTTCTGCCGGACTTAAGTTTCTACGAGATACCGTCTGAACATTTTCCTGATTTTTTTCCGACTTAAAATATTCGAGACCTGCCAATGTTTGTTTATGGTGTAATTTATGCAAGGCAATTGCCTTTTCTGAATCAGGAGCTTTAAACAATTTGACTGCCTGTAAAAAATTCATTTCAATAATATTCATTTCGGGAGTGATGAGGCAAAAGATACCGGGATGATTTTCACTTTTCAGATAGGTCAGTGATGTGTTTTGCAACGGGTAATTTATTTCACCGCTTTCAGTGTCCAATAAGGTTAGTTGCCTTTCTTCGGGAACTTTTCTTCCGCACCTTGCTTTGTTAGGGATTTTAGCAATATCATTAAAAATCTTAGGATGTTTCTTTCTGAAATCTCTCAATTCATTCAAATACTTTAGAATTTCGCTTTCCTCTTTTTGAATTTTATTTCCGAATAAAGCACCTTCTCCTTTTTCTTCGAGAACAGAGAATACCTTGTTATCTTCACCAAAAGCTGTATGAAATGCCTGTAATTTACGCAGGGCGTTGTTTACCAAATGAATTTGAGCATCGCCATGGGCGGAAGGATAATAGTTATAAACGTAGATTTTGTCGGCTCTTGAACCGATACGGTTAACACGACCGATGCGTTGCATTAAACGGGTAGAGTTCCAGGGAACATCATAGTTTACGATTACATTGCTTCGGTGCAGGTTGATGCCTTCTGCCAGTACTTCGGTGGTAATAATTATATCGTAATCCGTTTTCCAATTTTCTTCTTCAAGGTTTGCATCAAAATTTTCCCGGATAGTGCTCTCGACATACTTTCTGTTTTCGGCGCTTACCGATAGAACCTTTTTCTTTGTAATCTCTGCAAGTTTTACCGTTAATTCTTCTGCTGTTTCTTTGGATTCGGAAAAGATAATCAGTTTGCCGCTAATATTCCGGTTTGATTTGAAAAATTCCTCCTGAATTTGTTTTGCAAACTCAATCAGTTTCGGGTCTTTCTTTACTTTGCTCCAGCGTTCAATTAAATCATCCACTTTTTCTTTATCCTGCTTGAGCAAGTCAACAAATTTGTTGTCAAAAGCATCTTTTTTATACTCCTTATTATTTCCTCCCTTTTCGTTGATTTTAGCTTCAATCTCGTCATAACTTAAACCTTCTTCGAGCAATTGGTTGATATCTAAATCAGGTGCGATAAAAACCCTATTATCATCAAACATGGCCAGCATATTATCAATGGCTTTCTGAAACCTTTTCAGCGATTGGGTAAAAGCATAAAAACTGCTTTCAAGACGTTTCACCAAAAGCGTTTTCATAATGGCAGACAGCCTGCCTGATATGGATTCTACCTTACCATAGATTTTCCGGTCTTCTTCTTTTACCAAAAATTCAATAGCCCGGTAACGATAATATCCCAAACCGTCAATTTCATTACCATCTTCATCAAGATTGGTAATAAGTGAAACGGTATCGAAAAATAATTCACTCAGTTTTCCGTCCAATTCATAGTAAAGGGAAATAGGGTCGCCAACTTTGGGGAATTTAATTCCTTGTTTTTCCAAATCTTCCAAATATTCTTTGTTATTTTCAATGTCTGTTCTTGTTCTGCGAATGACAAGCGGCTCCACTACATCATCACGTAATTTCTGGAATAGTGCTTTTAGTTTTTTGATATTCAGTTTCTTCTCGGAGGCCAGTTTTTTATACTGCTCATTGATGGGTTTGAAATATTCCTGTAAGTTTCTGATGTTTTCAAGAGTGCTGTTTCTTCTGTCCTGAAAAAGATAAAGTTGGTTTTCAATATCCTGAGGACGGTTATTCAAGGGTGTTGCAGAAATCAAGATTACTTTTTTACGTGTATCTCCATTTTCGGCAGGCCTTTTTCTTGGCATTTTACAAATTTCCTGCAAAGCCAGGTACATGTCAGTGTAATCATTTCTGAATTTATGGGATTCATCAACTACAATTAAATCAATTTCTTCAGGGCTAGGAAAAGAATAATTCTCTCTATCTAATATTTTATGCAGACTTCCTATCGTAATAAAACGAAAATTATTATCCAGTTCAAAATCTTTTACTGTCCGTCTCCAGCTATCCTCAATTGCGGGTGGCACAACAACCAAAACCTTTGTATGCGTGCCATTTTCATAAATGAACTTTTTAATAATCATACAGGCAATAATCGTTTTTCCTAAACCCACCACATCAGCCAGAATAAAACCATTGTGCTTCATCATAATGGCGTAGCCCTGATTGGCAGCATCTGACTGATATTTTAGCCTAATGTATTTCGGAGGTAAAAGCAGGTCAATATTGTACGGGTCGTAATCTACACGTTTACCAAAATATTCAATCAGCATTTTGATGTATAACTCAAACGGAGTAAAGTCATCGCGCAAATACGTCTGGTTCTTGATTCTTTCTGCTTCTGCTTGTAAAATGGGAACAGATTCAGCCCATAGCCTTTCAAACTCTTCGGTAGCAAATTTTACATCTTCGTATTCCCTCAAACTAACATTAAACTCATAGTTGGATTCAGGATTTGCACCCAGTCCGGCATCAGTTAAATTTGAAGAGCCAGTAATAACTTCGCAAGGTGCATATTCGTTGAATGTTGCTGGTCTGAATATATAAACCTTTGCATGGATTTTCTTTTTTGGGTGAGCTCTCAGTTCAATTTTACCACTTACCAGGTCATCAATGAATTGCAGGATTCCCTTTTCTGTAACTTCATCGTAGTTGGCTTCCTGAATATTCTTTATGATTTCTTCAAGGAAGTCTGCTTTTGTTTCATCGGGATTTTCAAGATAGAGTTGGCCTTTGTCATGATATTTTTTGATTAGCTGGTCAACGTTTATTCCTACAAGGATTCTGATTTTAGGGATTTTGTCAAGGAATGCACGTATTTTAAAATAACCGGAAGCCCTGAAATAGCCAACCAATGCATCAAAATGTCTTATGCTTTCGATGTTGGTAAATACGCCCTCAAACTTCTTAAGGAGACTGTTATCGTCTTGATTAGTAAAAAATTTTGTTGGCATTACTTCTTGTTCTTTTTTAATTGTTTAATGATTGCGTCCAATCCATCTTCTAAATACACTAACTTCTCGTAATTCGCTTTTATACTGTCAGCCAAAAACCGAACTTGAATTTTTTTGTAATCAATTTTCAGGATTTGGCTTAGTGGTTTCATATAGTCAATTGCCATTAGTCTTTCTCCACGTTCAACCTTGCTAAGAGTAGAAGTATCAACATCAAGTTGGCAGCAACTTTTCAAAGTGGAAGATTTATTTCTTCTTTTAATCGTCTGATATATTCAAGTTTTTTTAACATTTGACCAATCTGTTTGGACAATTTGGTCAAATATACATATAATTTTGTTTCCGGTCTTATGCGCTAAGAAGAATTTGACAACGTGCCAAATGTGGATTGACAGAAAAATTAAAAATGTGCTGTTGGGAAAATACAAAATACAGAAGGGTCGGTTCCGAAAGCTTGCGGGATGTTGACTGATTCTATGTCTTGTCAATATTTCATTTTTTTTCTGTCTTTTCACAATGGGTTGCTCTCAATTTTCGTTGTCAGTTCTGTCTTTTCGCGCTTGCCTATAACATTCCGCAGCAATGCGACGCGCTGTGCAAGGGGTATAAGATAAGATATTACAAAAAAGCTTCCTCGCACGTGGCGTGTGCAAATCACGCAGACCATTAGTTAACTGAAAATCTATTTTAAATAACTCTATCATAATTTCTTTGTCTATCCGCGTGGCGAACGAACGACTAACCGCCTGATATTTTCAAAAATACCTCACGATTATGATTCAATCATGGTAGAACAGTTTTCTTTAACCAAAACCAGGAGGTTTTTATGTTATTCTCAGGTATCGACTTACACAAAGACAATCTCATGATTGTCGCCATGGATGACCAGGGCGTCGTCCAACGGCTTGTAAAATTACCAACGACCGAGGAACAAATCAAGCAATATTTTCAACCCATGGGTTACCCCCACCGCGCCGTTGTGATATACGATGCTATTCGCCGTACTCCGAAAACGCTTGGGTCCACGACTCTGGCTCCGCGCTACGGACAGGCCAACAAAACCGCACCATCTACCAACCGAAAAAAATGTTTTTTTCTGCGGGATATTTTTTTTTGACGGTTTACTTTTTAAAGGTGGTATGCGGCTGGGCTACTCTTCGAGGCAACCGACGAGCGGAATGATTCCACATAATTTGGAGTATATCCGGTCCTGTGTTTATAGCTAACGGCCGGTTTTTTTAAACAGGTTTTTTCAAAATTGAAAATTGTATCCCATAATCAAGTAATTTTCGCTTAAAAGGTATCGCCTAAAACCGGGAAAAATTTTTATCAATTTACTATATTACATCAAATTTTTCTTCTGTGTAAGATTTTGCGAATATAAATTATTGGTTTCTATAACTCTTTAAAATTTACGAAAAAAATACCTTATTATACCTTGTATTATTTTAATGTTAATAACTTAAATTGTATTTCTTATGTTTTTGTTAATACTATATATATAGTGTTGATAAGTTGTTAATTAGTGTGCATATCAAAAAAAGTCTTGCGTTTTTTTTTGTCAAAACCTAATATGTTTTGCTTTGATTTGAGTTTTATCAAATCAATTTCCAAAGGCGTAAAACGAACCGTTTTTCTGAAAATTTTTTTTTAACGATGGGAGGACTGATAGATGTCTATTCAGCATCCGAATGTTACTATTACCGAAAATGTAAAAAACGCGCCCGGAAAAAACCTGGACATGTTTATTAATGGAGTGGATTATACCGGGGCGCGGGGTTTGCGTTTAAGCCGTTATTTTACGCATGAAGGCGTGCATCCATTTGACGAGCTGGAGTACGAGATGCGTTCCAGTAAAATCACGGAGCCGGACGGCACGGTGGTTTTTGAGATGAACGACATTGAGGTGCCCAAAAGCTGGTCCCAGTTGGCCACGGATATTGTTGCGTCCAAGTATTTCCGTAAGGCGGGAGTGCCGGGAGCGGGCTATGAAAACAGCGTAAAACAGCTGGTGTATCGCGTGGCGCATACTATCCGGCAGGAAGGCGAACGGCTCGGATACTTTGACGCCGTCAAAGACGCCGAAGTGTTTGAAATGGAACTCACGCATCTGCTCGTGAACCAGAAAGGGGCGTTCAATTCGCCGGTGTGGTTCAATTGCGGCCTGTATCATCAGTACAAGATACAGGGCTCGGGCGGCAATTATTACTGGAATCCGAAGAGCAACGCCATCGAGATGACCGACGATGCGTATTCCCATCCGCAGTGTTCGGCGTGCTTTATCCAGTCCGTTCAGGACGATTTGATGGGCATTTTTGAGTTGGCGAAGAACGAGGCGCGGCTTTTCAAATTCGGTTCCGGCACGGGCACGAATTTTTCGCCGCTGCGCGGCAAGCAGGAAAAGCTTTCCGGCGGAGGCACCTCGTCGGGGTTGATGTCGTTCCTGTCGGTGCTTGACCGCGGAGCCGGCGCCACCAAGTCCGGCGGCACCACGCGCCGCGCCGCCAAAATGGTCTGCCTCGACATGGACCATCCGGAAATCGTGGACTTCATCAACTGGAAAGTCAAAGAAGAAAAGAAAGTCCACGCTCTCATCAAGGACGGGTACGACGCGGATTTCAACGGCGAAGCGTATCAGACCGTGTCCGGACAAAATTCCAACAACTCCGTCCGTGTGTCGGATAAGTTCATGAACGCCGTGCTGGAAGGCGGCGATTGGCAGACCATCGCGCGCACGACCGGCGAAGTGGTGAATACATACAAAGCCCGCGAGCTGTTCGACCAGATCGCTTACGCCGCCTGGGCCTGCGCGGATCCCGGCATCCAGTTTGACGATACCATCAACAGCTGGCATACCTGCCCCAACAGCGACCGCATCCACGCCTCCAATCCCTGCTCGGAATACATGTTCCTCGACGACAGCGCCTGCAACCTCGCCTCGATCAATCTGATGAAATTTGCCGATGAGCACGGGCGTTTTGATTACGCCGGTTTCCGCCAGGCCTGCCGCATTTTTATCATCGCGCAGGAAATTATCGTGGATATGTCGTCGTATCCCACATTTAAAATCGCGCAGAACAGCCACGATTACCGGCCGCTGGGACTGGGATACGCCAATCTCGGCACGCTGCTCATGGTGAACGGGCTGCCGTACGATTCCGACGAAGGCCGCGGGCTGGCCGCCTCCATCACCGCGATTATGAATGCCTGGGGATACCGCACTTCCGCCGAAATTGCGGCCGTCAAAGGCGCGTTTGCCGGCTATGCGAAGAACCGCGCGCCGATGCTTAAAGTGATGCAGAAACACCGCGACGCCGCGTATAAGATTCATCCCACGCACGCGCCGGATTACATGATTAAGGCCGCCCGCGAGGACTGGGACGTCTGTCTGGCCCTCGGCGAAACGTTCGGCTACCGCAACGCCCAGACTACGGTGCTCGCGCCGACCGGAACTATCGGCCTGCTGATGGACTGCGATACCACCGGCGTCGAACCGGAATTCTCGCTGGTGAAATGGAAAAAACTCGCCGGCGGCGGATATTTCAAGATTGTGAACAGCTCACTGCCGCAAGCCTTGACGCACCTCGGTTACAGCCAGGACGATATCGTAAACATCGAAAAATACATCCTTGGGCACGGTACGTTCCAGGGAGCGCCTTACGTTAATCCCGAACAACTGCGCAGCTTGGGCTTCAGCGACGCCGAAATCGCCGAAGCGGAAGCGTACGTGAATAAAAATAAATCGCTGGATGAATACACGCCGCATATTAATATTAAGTCGCTCAAGCAGAAAGGCCTGTCCGGCGAACAGATTTCCCGTTCCGTGATTTATATCGGGGGCGCGCAGACCGTGGAAGGCACGCATCTGATTCGCGAAGAGCATCTGGCCGTGTTCGACTGCGCCAACAAATGCGGGATCGGCAAACGCTACATTGAGCCGATGGGGCACATCAAGATGATGGCCGCGGTGCAGCCGTTCCTCTCCGGCGCGATCTCGAAAACGGTGAACATCCCGAACGAAGCGACCGTGCAGGATATCGAGCGGATTTACCTGGAGGCCTGGAAACTCGGCGTCAAGGCAATTGCCCTTTACCGCGACGGGTCCAAGTTCTCGCAACCGCTCAGCAGCAAGAAACTGGAGAGCGACGAATCGTCCGCGTCCAACCTGCAGTATACCAGGGAACAGCTTGAAAAAGCCGTGCAGGAGGCGATTGATAAAAGCAATCTCGAACTGCGCCGCGGGCAGAAGAAGCCGCTGCCGCTCAAACGCCATGGATTCACGCAGGAAGCGCTCGTCGGCGGGCACAAAATCTATTTCCGCACCGGCGAGTACGACGACGGCCAGCTCGGCGAAGTGTTTATCGATATGTTCAAAGAAGGCGCCGCCTACCGGAGCCTGCTCAATTGTTTTGCCGTGGCGGTTTCCATGGGCCTGCAGTACGGCGTGCCGCTCGAAAAATTCGTCGAGAAATTTACCTTCACGCGGTTCGAGCCGAGCGGCTTCACCAACCACCCGAACATCAAGAACGCGACTTCCATCCTGGATTTTATTTTCCGTGTGCTCGGTATGGAATATCTCGGCCGCACCGATTTTGTGCATGTGCCGCCCGCGATGGATTCCGATAAGCACGTCGCGGAAGAACCCAAGACCGAAGAAGAGGGGATTGATAAAACGCCCCCTACCGCCGTCGCGCCTGCTTCCAACCTGATGGAACAACAGCTCGGCTCCATGATGGGCGACGCGCCCGCCTGCGACGTCTGCGGACACATCACCGTCCGCAACGGCGCCTGCTACAAATGCCTGAACTGCGGCAACAGCATGGGCTGCTCGTAAAGGATTCTTGATAAGCGGCACAACCTTTTATTCAGCCGCTTATATTACATAAATGATTAACGCCCGGTTTGCTTTAAGCGAATCGGGCGTCGCATTATTACTGACTTTTATGATGGCAATTATAAAAGGAAGCCATTTAAAATAGCGCGTTTGGATCAAGCATCATCGATTCATTAAATTTTTTCAATCAGGACTGAATGTGTATTATGCAAAAAAAGTTATTGGCTTAAGAAAATCCATGATGAAATATTTTCAATATCCCGTTATTATTGAACAGGAAGGCGAGGGATATCTTGCGTAGAAATTCTGTGGATTTATCGAACCACAGAATACCGAATAAAGAATTTCGTTTCACGAGTTGGCCGCACCGGCATGTGCGTGGAGTTCACGGCCATGACAGCCAACCAATACGCCTTTTCAGCGCGCATGGTCAGTATCTGAACTCAACACGTTGAACCATTTCGTAGTCATCCGCTCGGCGGTATGACGACACTTTTTTTATGGTTCAGATGGTGTCAATATATTTGGTAACCTTTACAATTGTTCCAAAGAATCATCCATAAAATTCTCAGAATCGTTACTGGGGAGAGGAATGCGGATGATGAACTCACTACCTTCGCCGGGAGTGGAATGGCACAGGATATCGCCGTGATGGTTCTGGATGATACCGTAACTGATTGCCAGGCCCAGACCGGTGCCTTCACCGACGCCCTTGGTAGTGAAAAACGGCTCGAAAATCTTGTGACGGTGCTGCTCCGGAATACCGGGTCCGTCATCGCGAACGGATATTTCGATGTAACCGTCTTTGACGTAGGTTTTAATCCATACATGGCCGTTTTGGTCCGGCGGGTATTTCTTTTGCGTGAATTCAATGGCGTTTTTGATGATATTGAGGATGGCGTGGTTAAATTGTCCGGGCAGTCCCATGATGGTCGGCACTGCGTTGAGTTCCGTATGAATTTCCACGTTCTGGCGGTCCTGGGAGCGGATGAGCGACAGCAGGTAGCTGACTGTGATGTGAAGTTCCACTTCCACCGGCTCGGACTCATGCATGACCGAAAAGTTGCGCATGCCCACAGCGATATCTTTGATGCGGCCGACGCCTATTTGGAGGGTTTGGGCAAGTTCTTTCATGGCGGTGATGTGCACGGTCAGCTTCCGGATATCTTCCGTGACCGGTTCGTTGGCGTCGTATTTTTCCTTGAGCAGGGCTTCCGCGTCGGCGATTTCCTGTTCCAGCAGGTTGAGGCTGCCGCAGGTAAAGTTCAGGGGATTGTTGATTTCGTGCGACATGCTGGAGACGAGGCGTCCCAACGAGGAGAGTTTTTCCGCCTGAATCAGTTGTTCCTGATGCCGGCGAATCTGCTCGTTTTTCATTTCCAGTTCCGCGTTTTTAGCTTCGATCATCCGGGTGCGCTCGTGGACGCGTTGTTCCAGGATGACGTTGCGGTGTTGAATGGCGCGCACCCGCGTACGATAAAGGAAATAACCGGACGACATGATTATCAGCGTCAGCAGGACGCGGAACCATGCGGTTTTCCAGAACGGCGGATGGATGGTAATTTTTATTTCGAGAGAATTTTCATTCCAGACGCCGTGGCTGTTGGTGGCTTTGACTTTAAAAATATAATTGCCGCCGTCGAGATTGGTATAGCTGACGTACCGACGCGTGCCGGAGTATATCCAGTTTCTGTCAAACCCAACCAGTTGATAGGCGTATTGATTTTTTTCTGGGATAGTATAGTCTAAGGCGACAAACTCGAAGGAAAAGAAATTATCGTAGTAAGCGATGTCGATAGCGCCGACTTCAGATATATCGCGGCCAAAGGAAACCGGTTTGTCGTAAATTTTAAACGCGGTGATATACACCGGCGGCCGGTACGTACTGGCGACCAGTTCATCAGGCCGGAAACGGATCATACCGCTGATACCGCCGAAAAACATCTCTCCTTTTTTATTGCGGTAATAACTGCTCTGGTTGAATTCATTGCTCGGCAAACCGTCGTGCACGTCGAAAGAGCGGATATCAGCGTCGCCGTTTTTTCCGGGCGTCAACCGGCACAACCCGCCGTTCGTGGACATCCACAAATGACCGCTGGCGTCTTCCAGAATACCGTAAATCACGTTATTAGGCAGGCCGTCTTTCTTGGTGTATGCCCGAAACCGGCCGTCGCGGTACGCATTGACCCCGCCGCCATCCGTACCGACCCAAATGGTGCCATCCCGGCTCTGATGCATACACAGAATCGTGTTATGGCTGATGGATGTCCGGTCGGCGGTATCCCGGCGGAATATTGTAAAATTCTTTCCATCGAATTCGTTCAACCCGTCGAAAGTGCCGATCCAGAGATGTCCCTGACGGTCTTCCATAAGCGCAAAGACGTCATTGTTGGACAAACTGTTGGGATTTTTCGGATTATGCTGAAAGGTTATGAAGCGGCCCTGACGGGCTGATTTCGGATCGGGAATCCACCGGAAAAAACCACCGCCAAAAGAGGCAAACCATAATTGGCCCGCGGAATCCTCCAGCGACGCCATGATGGTAGGCGCCGGGATTCCGTTCGAATCCGCAGGATTATAATTAAATCGAATCATTTTCATACCGTCGTACCGGTTCAGACCCTGATAGGTGCCGATCCATATTGCGCCGCTTCGGTCCTGATGGAGCGTCAATACGTTGCTGTGCGTAAGCCGGTAGGGTTCCGGAGCGCGGCTGCTGAATGTCAGCGTCTTTTGTTTTTCATATTTAAACAAGCCCATGTGACGGATGCTTAACCAGAAATTGTCGCTCCGGTCTTCCATAATTGACCATACCTCGTTTCCGGGGATTCGGTAGGGTTCTCGGGAACGCGCGCTGTATATGGCGAATGGATTGCGACGAAATTTATTGAGTCCTCCGCCCATGGTGCCCACCCAGATATTGCCCGATCGATCCGCAAAAATTCGTGTGATGTCATTGTTGGAAAGGCTTTTGGGGTCTGAGGGATCATTACGAAAGTATATAATGCGGTTCTTATATAGAACATGCAATCCGCCTCCGGCCGTTCCGATCCATACGGTGCTGTCTTCAAGTTCCAGTACGGAGGTGACATCCGGGAGGGTAAGATCCCTGTCCTGGGAAAGGTAACGGATGGCTTTACCCGTTCGACGGTTGAAACGGTTTAATCCATGATCGTGGGTACTGACCCAAAGGTCGCCGGAAGGGCTTTCGGACAGCCGATATATACTATTACCGGATATACTGGACGGGTCGTCCGGATGGTTCTGGAATATTTTAAATGAACCCTGTGAATACAGACATAATCCGCGGGAAGTGCCTGCCCACAGTTCGCCGTTCCGCGTATAACACAATTCCCGGACGCTGTTTGAAGGCAGGCTGTTTGGGTCATCCGGATGGTTCTTGAAAACGGTTATTTTACCCGTGACCGGATCCAGACGATTCAGACCGCCGCCGTAAGTGCCAATCCAAATGTATCCGGAGTCATCTCCCGTGATTGTGTATATTTCCCCCGAAGAGAGACTCATACTATCGGCGGCGCCATAAGGGTACCGGATAAATTGTCCGTTATAGAAGCAGTTCAACCCCTTTTGGGTGCCGAGCCACAGTCGGCCTTCGCGGTCTTCATAGATTGTGGTAATGGTATTATGGGAAATACTGAACGGATCGGATGGTTCGTGTTTGTACACCGTGAATGAGTATCCGTCATAGCGGTTCAGGCCGTCCTGTGTGCCGATCCACAGGAATCCGCGCCGGTCCTGCATAATGAATTCGATACCACTTTGCGAAAGACCCTGTTCCAGGGAAACATGGCTGATCATATAGTCCGGAAACTGAGGAAAGACCCGAGCGGGCAAACCGCATCCGGCCAGAAGAATCAGACAAAAAAGATATTTTGTATACTTCATGTATTGATATCCGGAGAACCGTTTCGGGTATAATGATTACTGCATTTAAAATATTTGAATTTTTAATAAATAGAAAGAATAAAATTTTTTTGAAACCATAGCACCTGCAGGATATAATTTCCAAAAATGAATCCGGTAATAGATAACGGATGAAGTATCTAATTGAATTTTTTTATTGATTATACAAAATAATATAATAAATTTCTGCCCCGAAACACGGAGATATTAATAACAACAAAGACAACGGAGTTAAATCATGAAAAAAGTCATTATGGTGATGGCGATCGCCGCGATAGTGGGCTGCGGCTCAAAGGAAGTCAGCAGTATCGAGGAATTTAACAAGCTGGTTAAACAGGTGCAGAAGAAGAATGAGGAAATCAGCGCGATAAACTCAGATATCGTCAATGCGGTTCGCCAATACAACGCCAACAAGAAGGCTGACGAGCAGATTGAGCTTCCGGACAGTATCATGGGCATGGATAAGAAACAGCTCGCGCTGATTCAGAGCATGGTGGAAAAAGAACAGGATCTGACCTATCGCGGTCTGCTGAACCAGATACTTGATAAAAACCTTCAGATCGAAAAGATGAACGCCGACATCGAAGACCTGAAAGCCAAACTGCCCAAGCCGGTTGTGGTTAAAAAAGGCGACACCCATGAAAAAATCTGCATGGATTTTCTGGTCAACGAGAAACAGTTGCCCAAGGAAGAAGCCCGCAAGCTGATTGAGGAAGTTCGGCTGGTGGATGAGATGATTGACGGATTTTATGTATGGAATTACTACAACGACGGCACCTTTGGGACGTTTGTCACCAAAGGCACGGCGCGTATCTCGCCGAACCGTTTTAACGCAATCCTTCGCAAGCGCCAGCTGGAAGCCGCGCGTGAAGCCGGACGAGAAGAAGTGTACAACAAGTTGCGCCAGGATTCCCTCGCCGCCGCCGGAGCCAAAGATTCTACAATGAAATAATCCACAGGAAAATGCGCCATGTAAAAAAGCATCCCCCGATGGGGATGCTTTTTTAGTTCACGAAAGTTCTATTCCTTTATTCCCAGTTGATTCAGTATCTTGAAGAAATGCGAACGGTTCACGCCGAGTAGTTCGGCGGTTTTGGCTTTGTTGTTTCCGGTTTTCCGGAGCGTACGAATAATAAACCATTTGCGAAACTCGGCTTCAGCCTCATCGAGCGTCTGACCCGACGGGGCTTTAAAATCCTGCCCCGTCTCGCTGACGATTTCCGCCGGTAAATCCGCAATGCCGATCATGGAACTTCCGGCCAGCACAATGGCGCGCTGGATGACATTCTCCAATTCCCGTATATTACCGTCCCAGCGGTAATTTTCCAGCACCTCGAGCGCTTCATCGGAGATGGCGGTAACGCGGCGTTCGCCGTACTTGCGGATGAAATAATCGACGAGCAATTGGATATCGTCTTTCCGTTCGCGGAGGGGCGGCACTTCGATTTCGACGACTTTCAGGCGGTAATACAGGTCTTCGCGGAATTTACCTTCCCGTACCCGGCGGGCGAGGTCTTTATTGGTAGCGGCAATCAGGCGGATATCGATTTTTTTGGAACCGGTGCCGCCGAGCCGTTCGATCTCACGGGTCTGGATGACGCGCAGAATCTTGGCCTGAAGGTTCACAGAGAGTTCGGCGATTTCGTCGAGGAACAGCGTGCCGCGGTGCGCGAGTTCAAAACGGCCCGGCTTGGCTTTGACCGCGCCGGTAAACGCGCCAGGCTCATAACCAAAGAGTTCCGATTCGAGCAGGTCGGCGGGAATCGCCCCGCAGTTGACGGCGATCATCGGCCCCTCAAAACGGTCGCTGTTAAAATGCAGCGCCCGCGCAATCAGTTCCTTGCCCACACCGCTTTCGCCCAGAATCAAAACGGTCGCATCGGTGGCGGCTACTTTGGCGCAGATTTCAAGCACGCGGGTCAGCGCATCACTTTTGCCGATAATCTCCTCGAAGCGGTGCTGCGCCCGCAGTCCCTGCAGGCGGCTTCGGTCGCGGCGTTCCATGTCGGATTTGGCGGTCTGCAGTTCCTTTAACTCATTAATCCGGAATGCGATTTGCCGGGCAAACGCCGCGAGAAACGCCAGATCGCGGTCGGTGAAGCAAACGGCGCCTTCCTTACGGTCCAGATAAACCACGCCGAGCAGTTGTTTACGGTAAATCACCGGTACCGACAGCACGGAGCACAAACCCAGCCGTACAAAACTGCCCTGCCGGATCAATTGCTCGGAAGCGTCGGAATGGTCCACTTTGACCGGTTCGAGTATATCCAGCGTCTGACGAATCACGGTTTTGCTGACTTCGCGGGCCGGTTCGTCAATCGTCTCCCCTTCGAAGTTCCGGCTGACAAGATATTCGGTGTCGCCGCGCTCATTTATCAGAATCAGAAATCCGCGGTCGGCTTGGAGATGATACGTTAACTGGTCCATGGCAAACGCGATAAGTCCTTCGAGCTCCGATTCCGAAGCAAACAGCACGCAGGTATCGTACAGCGCTTTGAATTGTTCTTTTTCAAGATGCAATTCGCCAAACTTTTTTTCCTGCCGGTCGGCTTCGGCCATCAGTAGTTTCAGATGCCCGTTGATCTTTCGGTGCGTCTCAAGGTACATCCGGAAAAGCTCGTTAACCGATTGATCCGCCGCGGCGATATCCGCAGATTTTAAGAGCGTATGAATCGTCGCAAACTTCGCCGATAGTGCCTTTAACGATTCATCCAGCGCTGTCTGCAGTTCCTGGACGATTTCAGTAAGCGTAGGCATAGCTGATTTTATTATTTGTTTGTCCGCAATAAAGCCAATCAATCGTTTGTTGCTGTACGTCCGGTTAGGTGTGGCGGGTCGAATATTCCGTTCAGCCCGAATCATTAATTTTATTTCTACCTCAATGAATACCACCCGCTGTTAAGACTTCGCTGGCTGTGTCTCATAAAGAAAAAAAATTTTTATAGAATATCAAGTATCTGGTTGCGTGATGTTAAATGGAGTGACCTTTGATTTATCGCCTGATGGTCTGAATAATGTTTCCGGTAATATCCTTAATATTCACGCGCAGCGGCATTTGGCCCAGCGCGTGGGTGGCGCAGGCGTTGCAGGGATCGTAGGCGCGGAAGGCCATTTCGATTTTATTCAGCAGTCCGTCGGAGATTTGTCCCTTGCGGATCAGTCCTTTCGCGGCTTTATCGACGCTCATCGCGATGCGGGCGGAATTGTTCTGCGTGGCGACGATGAGATTGACTTTCGTAAGAATGCCGCGTTCGTCGGTTTCGTAATGATGGAACAGCGTGCCGCGCGGGGCTTCCACGACGCCCACGCCGACCGTCGGTTTCTCGAACGGGATCACACGGATGTGATCGCTGGTGATTTCCGGATCGTTGATCAGTTCAACCATTTTCTCCGCGGCCTGTATCATTTCCACGACGCGCGCGTAATGATTCGCCAGCGTGTGATGCACCGGTTTCGCGCCGAGGATTTTGTAAAATTCCTCATACGCTTCATGCGCTTTCGGCGTGGCCATGCCGTCGGAGACGTTCAATCGCGCTAACGGCGCCACGGCGTACAAACTGGTGTCCGTGCCGTCTGTAAACCCTCGCCAACCGAGCGGTTTCAGGTAAGGAAATTTGACATAACTCCACGGTTCCACGCGCTCGGCGACGTAATCCAGATATTTATCGGCGGAAAATTTCGCGTATTCCTTTCCCTCGGTATCCACCACGCGGATCTTGCCGTCGTAAAAATTGACTTTATTATTTTCGTCCACCAGTCCCATGTAATACGTTTGATGCGTGTACGCGTCGGAGGTAATCATTTTAACATAATCGTCATTTTTAAGCACGATGTCTCTGAACACCTGTATCGTAAACAGCGCGAAATCGAGACTGTCTTTGGCGAGTTCCTGGAATTTCGGCAGATCCTGTTTGGTGAGCCCTTTCGCGACGCCGCCGGGCAGGCCGAACACCGGATGAATGATCTTGCCGCTGAGATACGTGATCAGTTCCCGCAATCGCCGGCGTGTCGTGATCACCCGTTTGCCGGCATCCACGCCGACTTTCCCGATGACGCCGAGTATGTTACGCTGTTCCTTGGGCGCTTCAGGTCCGACAATAAAATCCGGTCCGCCGAGCACGTACACGTGCAGCGCGTGATCCTCGAGCATGAACGTATTGTAAATCAGTTCGCGCAGTTTTTTCGCCGGCGAGGTCGGTTCGATTTTGTACAACGCGTCCAGCGCTTTCGTGCCGGCCATGTGATGCGCCGTGGGACACACTCCGCAGATACGGCTCGTGATCTGCGGCATATCTTCCGCGGGACGGCCGAGACTGAAGATCTCGAATCCCCGCAGCTCGGGAATCTGGTAATACGCGTGATCAACGTCGCCTTCGTCGTTTAAAAAGATGTCAATTTTACCGTGACCCTCTAATCGGGTAATCGGATCGATCGTGACTTTTCTGGTTTGCATAACAGACCTTGTATAATTTTCTAACCAATAGCTTCATACTTCGACTTCGCTCAGCATGAAGCTGCTTTTAATGTTTATTCTTTATTTACTTTTACCCGTAAAATCGACGCCGCCAGACCGTACCGGTAAAATGTTCCGACGGGATCGGGCACGCCTTCGAGCACCGCGTCGATTCCTTCTTCGTCGGTCGGTTTGATCGAGGAGCATAACGACGATAACATCTTCGCGCCCTGATCCTGCACGCGCGAGGTCGGGCCGAAACACCCGGTGCAAGGCATATTCCCGTTGACGCACAGCGCTTCGCATCCGCCGCGCGTGGCCGGGCCCATACAGACGACGCCCTGAGCGAGAAAACATTTCGTCGCGTCCATTAAAGTCCAGTGCGGGCGTTTGAATTCGGTGTAAGCGACATCCGTGGGTTTGCTGTCCTTGCGCGGGCATTCATCGCAGAGCGCGATATCCGGCGCGAGTACGGAGTCTTTCGGCGGGAGTTTGCCCTGGAGAAGCGCCATCACCGCTTCTTTGAGCAGTTTCGGCGTCGGCGCGCAGCCGGGTAAATAATAATCCACGTCAATCACCTGATCCAGCGCGCGGACTAATTTATGAAATCCGGGTAAGGTGAGGGTGTGGCTTTTAATGTCGATCGAAGTCGCGGGCCGCGTTTTCTCATCGTTTACCGTGCTGGGCGATTCCTCGTAAACATATTTTAATATTTGTTCTCTTGGAAACTGATTCGCGAGCGCGGGAATGCCGCCCAGATGCGCGCAGGAACCGTACGCGATGACGAACTGGCTTTTTCTCCGGAGGAGATTCACCATTTCATCCTGTTCCGTCGTACGGATCGCGCCGTTAATAAAAGTCGCGACGATGGATTGATCCGGCATGGCTTCGACGTCTGATTTTTTGAAATCCATCGCGACCGGCCAGAACACGATATCCACCGCGCCGGCGACCGTCAGGATGTCTTCCGCGAGATCGACGATCGATTCTTCGCAGCCGCCGCATGACGCGCACCAGTAAAATCCGATTTTGGGTTTATCCGACATGGCTGTGCGCCTCCTTTCCGGACGATTGTTGTTCGATATGTTCAAGTTCCTTATCGAGTTCTTCATACTGCTTCGGCAATCCGAGCGGGCCGAGCGCTTTCACCTGCGCGACCATTTCGTTAATTACAGATTTGACTTTGTCGCCTTCGGACGCGGAGATCCATTCCAGCCGGAACCGTTTCTCTTCGATGCCCATGTCTCTGAGCATGCGGTTCAACAGGCGTACGCGGCGGAGCAGTTTATAATTGCCTTCGGAATAATGGCAGTCGCCGGGATGGCATCCGCCAATCAGCACGCCGTCGGCGCCTTTGGCAAACGCGGTCAGGATGAACTGCGGATCGACCCGTCCCGAGCACATGATGCGGACGATGCGCACGTTCGGCGCGTGACGCAGGCGCGAGACGCCGGCGAGATCCGCCGCCGTGTACGTACACCAGTTGCAGAAAAACGCGACGATCACGGGTTCCCAGTTAGTCGGGTTCTGGTCAGGCATGGTTCACCTCCATCGGTTTACAGCAGGAAAAATCAAATTTGAGCAGACCGTCGATTTCGCTGAAAATCTCTTCGTCCTCGAACAGGTTCTGGACGATCGATCCTGACGGGCACGCGGCAACGCAGGTTCCGCAGCCCTTGCACAACGCTTCATTGATGACGGCTTTCTTTTTCGATTCATCAAACGTAATCGCGGTGTACGGACACAGCGGCAGGCAGGACTTGCATCCGGAGCAGTCTTCCTCGCGGATGTACGCGGTGTTGGGTTCGAGTTCCACATGTCCCGCGTTGATGAGCGCCAACGCTTCGGCGGCGGCCGCACCCGCCTGGGCAACCGTATCGGGGATGTCGCGCGGCCCCTGGCATCCGCCGGCGATGAAGATGCCGTCGGTAAACGTATTAACCGGCGCGAGTTTCGGATGGCGTTCGAGGAAGAATCCTTCCGAGGAACAGGAAATATTGAATAACCGCCGGACGTCCTGCGCGTCATGATGCGGCTCAAGTCCGACGGCGAGAACGACCATATCCACGGGAATTCTTCGCACGGCGCCGATAAGCGTATCTTCCACGCGGATAATCAGCTTGCCGGCTTCCGCCTGCGACAGCGTCCAATCGGTCACTTCGGCCACACGCCCGCGGATGAAGTGAACGCCTTCGTTGAGCAGTTTATCATAAAATTCTTCATACCCTTTGCCGGGCGTGCGCATGTCGATGTAGAAATTATACACTTCCGCGTGCGTGTGTTCCTTGATCAGATGCGCGAGTTTCAGCGAGTACATACAGCAGACGCGCGAACACCAGCGGTTGGTCTTTTCGTCGCGGGAACCGACGCAGTGGATAATGCCGACGGTTTTCGGATGGTTGCCGTCGCGGGTAACAACTTCGCCGCCGGTCGGACCCGACGCGTTGACCAGACGCTCGACTTCGAGGGAGGTGTACACATTTGGATATTTTCCGTAACCATATTCCGGAAGCCGTTTCGCGTCGAAGGGCTGAAAACCGGTAGAAAGAATAATCGTGCCGACTTCGATTTCCTGGAATTTCTCTTTCTGCTGGAAATCAAACGCCTTGCGGTCGCACGCTTCCACGCAGGTCTGTTTGCATTTTCCGGTTTTCAGGTATAGGCAGGTATCCGGATCGACGAGCACCACCTGCGGCGTGGCCTGCGGGAAGGGGATGTACACGGGTTTGCGTTTTCCAAGTCCCTGATTAAATTCGTCGGAAAATTTGGCTTCCTTAAAAACACATTTGTCAATGCAATCCATGCACCCGACGCAAAGATCTTCGACGATATAGCGCGGCTTGTGTTTGACGGTAACTTTGTAGTTGCCCACGTAACCTTCCACTTTTTCGACTTCGGAATACGTCCACAGCGTGATGTTCGGATGCGATTTCACCGCCGACATTTTCGGCGTCAGGATACACGCCGCGCAGTCGAGCGTGGGGAAGGTTTTATCGAACATGGCCATGTGTCCGCCGATAGTGGCTTCGCGTTCCACGAGGAAAACTTTTTTCCCCGCGTTGGCGATGGTCAGCGCCGCGTGAATGCCCGCGATGCCTCCGCCGACGATGAGGACGTCCGGATTGACCGGAACCGATTTCTTTTCCAGCGGCTTGTGGAACCATACGCGCTGGATGGCCGCGCGCGCGAGGTCTTTGGCTTTATCCGTCGCGGCGTCTTTATCGGTATGCACCCACGAAACGTTCTCGCGGATATTCACCATGTGGAAATAGAACGGGTTCAGCCCGCCTTTCTCTAAAGCGTTGCGGAACGTATGCTCATGCAGAAGCGGCGAACAGGACGCGACCACGATACGATTCAGGTTATGTTCTTTGATATCGGATTGAATCAGTTCCTGACCCGGATCAGAGCACATGTATTTGTATTCTCTGGAAATCACCACGCCGGGCATCGTTTTCACGTATTCCGCGACCGCCGCGACATCCACCACGCTGGCGATGTTATGCCCGCAATGGCAGACGTAGAAACCGATTCGGGGCGTTTTATTATTGTTAGACATAAACGCGCTTACCTCCTTGTCCTGAATGAATTTTAGAGGGTTTCACAAACAGCCGTTTCACGCCGAGATCGCTTTCGGGTATACCGAGCGCCTTCCCGAGCAGCTGCGAGAAGAACATCACCGGAATGTCGATCTTGTGGCCGAACGCGCTCGTCATTTTCTTTTGATAACATTCCAGATTGAACTGGCAGAGCGGACATGCCGTAACCACCACATCGGCGTGATGCTGCTGGGCTTCGTGCAGGATAATGTAACTGAGACGTAATCCGACTTCGGGAATGGTGCCGGTCAGGCTCGCGCCGCAGCATCGGGTTTTCAGCGACCAGTCCACGGGCTGTCCGCCGAGCGCCTGCACGATTTTATCCATGGTCATCGGATTGCGGTTGCTGTCAAACGACTCGAACGGCCGCACGGTCTGGCAGCCGTAATACGACGCGGCGCGCAGTCCTTTCAGCGGATTTTTGATTGCCCGCATAAGGTTATCCATTCCGTAATCGTTCACGAGCACGTCGAGCGGATGGCGAATCTTCACGCGGTTCTCGAATTTCAGGCCGGCTTCGCTTAACACCTTACGGATGTTTTGCCCGATTTCCTTGTGCGTGTTCATATAATGGATGGTTTTCAGAAGCACCATAAAACACGCGCTGCACGGCGCGACGATATGAACTTCCGGTTCGTCTTTAAACTGTTTCTCCGCCAGGGCGAGGTTACGCGCGGCAATCGCGAACGCCTTGCATTCGTCCACGGCCATGTAAGCCGTCGCGCCGCAGCAGTTCCAGTCGTCGATTTCTTCCAGCGATATCGCCAGCGTTTTAAACACGGCCAGAATGGATTCTTCGTAAGCGCGGCCGGTGCTTTTCAGCGAACAGCCCGGGTAATACAGGTACTTCATGTTATTTTGCCTCCTTCAGGCGGTCGAGCGCCGCCAGTAAAGCTTTCAGAGATTTCCTGTCCTTGATGCGTTCGGATTTCATCGAGATCCGGCCGGTGAAAAATAATTTCATACCGAGCAGCATATTGCCGAACGCCTTGAACGGATTCGTTCCGAGAAACACTTTCATCATCAGTTTGCCTTCGCTGCTCCGGCCGTCTTTCATCACCTGATTGAAGAACGCGTTGGCCAGCACCGGCGTCGGGAACCGTTTGGGGTAGACGCCCTGTTCGATGGCTTCGCGCTTGATCGCGTACATGACGTCGGTGATCTTGATGCCGCGCGGGCAGTCGCAGGTGCAGGCGTAGCACGAAGCGCAGAGCCACACCGTCTGGCTGTTCAGCACTTCGGCGCGAAAACCTTCCCGCACCATCGCGATAATCCGCCGGGGCGTGTAGTCCATGTAATGGCTCACCGGGCAGGTGCCGCTGCACGTGCCGCACTGGATGCAGGAATAAAATTTCTCGCCGTGCGCCAGTTCCGCAATCCGGTTCGGGAACGCGTGATCGAGCTCCTCCTCGTACTTGATCCGCCGCCGGACGTCCAGTTCGCCCGGAGCGGAACTCACCGCCGCGTTGGGAACAATCCTTGGTTGGTCCATATTGGGTTCCTTTGATTAAATACTGCAGAAAATATCTAAACCGCCAGAAAAAACTTAGAACAGACTCAGAGATATGCCGTGAAAATATGGCATGAGAATATAACTTAATTTAAAAGTAAAATCAAATGATAGATTCATAAATGATTCTTGTCAGCATTTAATTTTTTACTGGATCGGATCATACCCTTAAACGCTTTCAGTAGGAAAAATTTTTACTTGCTTTAAAAATAACGGCTTGTTAAATTATTATTGCTAGGACATATCTCTGAGTTTAATACAAATATCTGACGCGGGTACGTAACGGCATTCTAAATGAATGGTGATGAGCGTTTGTAGTATGGAGAGCAGACGATGTTTAAACTCATTCATATAATAACCAATAGTTTTTAAAGGAGAATTTCCATGAAGAAGTTCTTACCGCTATTTCTTTTTGTTATGGTATATTTCGCCTACGCGCAAGAGTCCAAAAAATCGGTAGCCGTGCTGGAATTCCAGTCGAGCGGCGGGCTGGATAAAAGCGAGCTTTCCGTATTGACCAACCGCTTTCGCGGCATCCTCGTGCAGACCGACGCGTATGAGGTCATTGAACGGGAGAAGATGCGAGACATTCTCAAAGAACAAGACTTTGCGCTATCCGACCAGTGTAATTCGCAGGAATGCGCCGTGCAAGTGGGGCAATTGCTGGGCGTGCAGTACATGATTGCCGGTGACATCGCCAAGTTCGGGCAGACCTATACCATTGACCTGCGAATGATTGACGTCGGCACAGGAAAGATCGTGAAAACCAAATCCGAAGATTACGAAGGTAAAATGGAAGGCCTGCTGAATGTGATGAAAAGTATCGCGAATGCGTTTGCCGGCAAGGACGAAGGCACAGCGGTTGCCGGAGCCGCCGGTGATATTTTTGTGTCTTCCAATCCAGCCGGTGGAAATATTTTCCTGGACGGCAAGGAAACCGGATTTGTTACGCCCCGCCTGCTTGAAGGCATTACGACCGGAAAACATACGGTCGAAGTCCGCTTGGGAGATTTGATTGCACGAAAAGAAGTTGACCTGAAAAAAGGCGCAATTGAAAATCTCGACTTAAAATTAGGCCGCCTCACCATTCCGGTCAAAGTAACATCCGAACCTTCCGAGGCGGTCATTTATCTGGATAATGAAATGGTTGGAAAAACGCCAACCGTTATCAATGTTCCCGCCGGCGCGTATCTTATTACTTATAAGAAAAACGGTTACCTGACAACCAAAGATTCACTGGTGATAAAAGAAAATGAGTCTTCGGTTAACATAAAAGGTATATTAAAAAAATTGTATAACCTGTCGATAAAACCCGTTTTCCCTGAGGGTATAACGGCAAAAAATATCGAAATTTTTATTGATGATAAATTACAGCCTCTTGATAAATCGATTTTTCTGCTGCCGGAGGGTAAATATATAGTAAAAATCAGGACGGATAATAAAAATCTTGCCGAATTTTATCAGGCGGTGAATTTGACGTCGGATTATACCCTGGACGCCCGCATGGATTATAGTTATGAATACAAAGAAAAACAAAAATCCAAAGACCAGAAGCTCCTTGCGGATAAACAGCGCCTGGAAAAAGAAAAGCAGGAAAAAGCGCTTCAGGAACAAAAAAAGAAAGAACAGGAGCAACTGGCCCTGAAGCAGGAAATGGAACGTAAAGCCAAAGAGGCAAAAGAACAGACTGAAAAAATGCAGAAAGAAAAATCGGATAAAGAAGCCAAAGAAAAAAGCGGTACGCAGGTTGCCCAAAAATCCATGACCAAATGGTACCTTATTGGCGGCGCGGTGGTAGCCGGCGGAGCCGCCGCGGTACTGATGAGTGGCAAGAAAAGTTCTTCCGATAAACCGGGCATCAACTGGCCGGTGTGGCCGTAAATTAACCATTTAACAAAAAGTAAAACTTCTTTAAGAAGTTTTACTTTTATATGAACTATGTCGAACCCAAAAACCAAATATCTCGGGTATAATTATGACCGCATCTGCTATCGTGGTCATGATAAAGCGGCCATCTTTTTTGAAGAAAAAAATTACTTCTTTTTTCTTAAACGATTACAGGAAAAATTGTGCGCCAATCATATCGATGTAGTGTGTTATGGCCTGATGCCCAATCGTTATCACCGGCTGGTCTATCTTAATAAAGGCGCCGATTTACCAAAAAACATGCAGGCCTTCAGTATATCGTATTCAAAAGCTATCAATACATATTACCACCGGGCGGGAAGTAACTTTCAAGGCACCTATAACGGAAAATTGATTGATACGGATGAATATTTAATCTATATATCAAAATACATTCACCTGAATCCGGTCACGGCGGGAATCGTAAATAAGCCGGAGGAGGATTACGTGTTTTTGAATTATAAGGGCTTTATTGGCAAACGGAACAGCGTTTTGGTAAAAACGGATGCGGTATTATCGCAATTTATAAGCACGGATGATAATATAAAATTTATTAACGATAATAACATAGAATATTTAAGAAGCTCAAAGAAGTTTGACTTCTTTGCTTAAAGGCTAAAAGGGGACGCCATGAAAGAGTCTGTAAATAATTTTGTGTAAATGAGCGGTTTGTCATTTTAAAAAAGGCGTAATCCTTTCTTCGAAGATAATGGAAAATTGTGAAATAATAAAGCCCCAATTTTGAAGTGGCATTGTCCATTTTTTT
>Ga0067045_1027685_pt1 | contig 70958 bp, 57 predicted proteins | sample TerdegcTABiofilm_FD_59184 | JGI IMG/M metagenome (GOLD analysis project Ga0067045, IMG submission 59184) | Combined Assembly of (Gp0054472, Gp0054536) Wastewater bioreactor microbial communities from Singapore -Terephthalate degrading...
CCCGCAGCCACACTTCCGTCACCCCTCCCTCCTCCGCCGTTAACCGTACCTGTCCGGAGAGTACTGGCGAGGTGCTTTTCTCGCAGGAAGAAAAAAGAAAGAAAGATCCTGCAAAGTAAAAAACGTATCTGAAGCATTTCAATAGCAACTCAGAATCTATCTCCATACAACCTCCCCAATAAATGGATTCTCGAAAATGAATCTTAAAAAATCATAGGATCGATAAGGGTATTGAAAGAAAGAAAAATCCCCATAGCAGAAATAACGACTTTTTTCCATAATACCCTCCTTATTATGGATATCGGTGTAAAACGGTTCTGATTAATTTCTGACAAAAATTAACGAATCAGAATAAAAAATGTCAAGAATAATCATCAGCTTCTCTACAAAGTACATTCCTCTAAATCCGCAGTCTACATTTCTTGATCAAATTCTTTTCCTCTCCTGCCTCAGTAATTCACATTTGATTAAAACGTTTATTCCTCACTTCTTAGCAAAAAGTAAAAAAAATTCTCCAATAATGACCCACTGTTAATTTCTTTACCATTTTGATGTTATTCGGTTTTTCCCAACGCTCTGTTTATGAAAATATCAGACTTTGTTTATTTTTCTAAATGATGATTGCCCTCGCTCCTAAAATATATTATTTAAGTCATTGAATTGTAATTGGTTAGTTAAATTTAATATTAGCCTGGATTCGTACACCTATTTACTCATAAGAAAGTGATAACTGGAGAATCAATTTTCTCCTTCTTTTAGGAATAGGCTCCAAGCTGTTGTCCCCTAACCCCGCCCTTTCCCCGCCAGCTGGGAAAGGGAATGGGGATAGGGTGCGATAATAACAGAACCATTAATTTTTCCTCGTACTACCAGGGTAATTTTCTGACTCAAATTTTAATTTTGGTCATTTTTTTCGGAGCAAAGTAAACAATCATATTTTTCTATTTTTACTTTCAGTAAAATCCAGTAATTTTAAGGGTAAAAATAAAAGGAGGATACTATGCCCAGAGCAACTTTCTTAGGACATTCTGCTTTTTACCTAGAAGGACAAAAAGGTCGAATCATTATCGATCCCTTCCTCTCTGGAAACCCTTCAGCAAAAGCCAAACCACAGGATATTAAAGTCGATTTTATTCTTCTCAGTCATGGCCATGGAGATCATATTGGTGATGCCCTGGAAATTGCGAACACCAATAAAGCGACGATCGTGGCGCCTTTTGAGTTGGCCAATTATTGTTCGGCAAAAGGGGCCAGTGTCCATCCCATGCATATTGGCGGCGCCCATCAATTTCCGTTTGGACGAGTAAAACTAACCATCGCCCATCACGGGTCTGCCGCTCCAGATGGCAGCTACGTGGGTAATCCCTGCGGTTTTCTGGTAACAATGGATGGAAAAACTTTTTACCATACTGGTGATACCGGCCTGTTCTATGACATGAAACTGATCGGTGAAATGAATACCATCGATCTGGCCGTGCTGCCCATTGGCGATAATTTTACCATGGGAGTGGATGATGCAGTAAAAGCCGTGGAATTTCTTAAACCAAAAATGGTCATCCCTATGCATTATAAAACGTTTGATGTTATCAATGTTGAACCAACAGAATTTGTAAAAAAAGTAAAAGCGCTGGGATATAATAGTCAGGTTCTGGCCATCGGAGAAAGTTATACATTTTAAATGAGATCGTTCTTATTCTCAAATGCCTGTTCGCACCTACCAGGGGTGCCAAGCAGAATGTGATGAACCGGATCCTCCACAGAGGAAGGTCTCAAACTGAAAATTCTCCATGTGTAGAAAGATGCATCAAAAGCCGGGCAGGTTGAGATCACAGAGATAAAGAAATTAATTTGTTTCTAACCGTAATTGCTTCTTTTGTATTTTGTATTTTGTATTTTGTATTTTGTATTTGGATTAATGATTCATCATGAGTGAAATCATCCGCAGCGACGACGACAAACTGGAAGGCAAAATATACGACTGGAAGTTATTTTCCCGTTTGTCCACCTATGGCCGACCCTATTGGTATCTAATCGTCCTGGCGATAGTGCTCATTCTCATCGGAATGGGTTTTGAACTATTGGGACCTTACCTCACGAAAATCGCCATTGACCAGTACATTCTCCCGGGCAACTTTCACGGACTGCTGTTGATTGTTGGACTTTATCTGGGAGTCCTGTTTGGGAATTTTATTTTCCATTATCTACAGATTATGGTTATGCAGTACATCGGTCAACGAGTGATGCTGGATTTACGGCAGCAAATCTTTGCCCACCTGCAACACCTGCACCAACAATTCTTCGATAAAAATCCAATCGGTCGATTAATGACCCGGGTAACATCGGATGTGGAATCGCTCAACCAAGTCTTTACTGAAGGTCTGGTAATGGTATTTGGTGATTTGTTACTCATTGGTGGCATCGTTGTGATGATGCTCAGCATCCATCTGTCACTGGCGCTATGGACTCTTTCAGTGGTTCCTATTCTGGTCGTCATTTCCTTTGTCTTTCGCAAGAAAGTTCGCCATTCCTACAGCCAAATTCGGCTCTACCTGGCGAGAATAAATTCTTACATGCAGGAGCACCTTTCTGGAATGACGATTGTCCAGCTCTTCAATCGAGAGAAAAAAAATTATCAAAAGTTTAAAGAAATCAATTGGGATCATACCGCTGCCTATATCAAAACTATTTTTTATTTTGCCCTCTTTTTTCCGGCAGTGGAAATGGTTGGAGCAATAGCGCTGGGCATCATCATCTATCGCGGCGCCTTCTACATTCAAAACCAATTAGTCACTTTTGGAATCCTGGTGGCTTTTATTCAGTATGCTCAGATGTTTTTCCGTCCGATCAGTGATCTATCAGAAAAATACAATATTCTGCAATCGGCACTGGCGGCGTCGGAACGGATTTTTAAATTGCTGGACACTCCACCCAAAATCACTTCTGCATCCAGCGGTCATCAAGCACCCATCATTAAGCAGGCTATTGAATTTAGAGACGTGTCATTTGCTTACGACAACGAATTAGTTTTAAAAAATATTAACTTGACAATTCCGATTGGAAAACGTTACGCCCTGGTGGGTCATACCGGCGCCGGGAAGACCAGTCTCACTCGCTTATTGGGTAGATTTTATGAAATCCAGCAGGGAGAAATTTTGATTGATGGTATCGATATACGGCAATGGGATCTGAACAATCTTCGCCAGCATATGGCGATCGTCCCCCAGGATGTTTTTCTTTTTTCTGGAACGGTTCTGGAAAACATTCGCTTATTCAATCCGCAAATTTCTGTTGAGGCCGTAAAAGCAGCCGCGGAGCTGGTGAATGCACATCATTTCATTCAGAAATTGCCAGGGGGCTATGAGGCTAAAATCCGCGAGAGAGGTAGCAATCTCTCCCAGGGACAGAAGCAACTGTTAGCTCTGGCGCGAGCAATTGTGTTCAATCCCAGCATTCTCATTCTGGATGAAGCTACATCCAACATCGACAGTGAATCCGAATATTTAATCCAGCTTGCTTTGAAACAAGTGCTGAAAAATCGCACCGCGATCGTCATCGCCCACCGCCTTTCCACCATCCAGTACATGGATCAAATTGTGGTTCTGCATCATGGACGAATCAAAGAAATTGGAAATCATCAGGAATTGCTGCATCAGCGGGGATTGTATTATCGGTTATATCAATTGCAATATAAAGACCAGGAAATCAGCACCGCCTTTTAATATTTCTCGTCACCGGAAATCATCGGAATTTATTCAGGGAAAGCGATAAAAAGTACAAAATAAAAAATACAAATTACAAATTAGTCGGATTTATTGGGGCATCCTTTGGTTATCTTTTCCTGGAAATCTCAGCCTATACGTGCGTGGGAAAAAAACTGGTAGTAACCGGGCTTCAGCCCAGTGCAACTATATTATCACCCTTACTAAATCAATTAACAACCCATTTTCCTGGCGGGAAAATACATCAAGCCAAAGCTCTCGTCTAATTCTGGGTAATCAATATTTATCGATCTGTACAATCGTGTTGAATAATTTTTTTCTGCTTGCTCTGAGACGCCGCGCGAGACAAAACGTCCGGCACAGATACGGAGAAAACCGAGAGAATAATAAAAAATAAAAAATACAAATTACAAATTAGTTAGTGCAGATACAGTCATTAACCTATTTTTTTGGTGGGTGATTTTTTTACTTTTTGACGAATAGTGGCAATTACTCGTCTCACTTCATCGCGAATCTGTTTCATGTTGAACGGTTTCTCAATATATCCATCAATAAACCCATTGGTTTTTACTACATCCTTATGCTGCTGATCCCAACCGGTGATGAGGATGACCGGAATATTCTGGTTAATTTTCTTAATTCGTTTGGCGAGTTCCAGACCATTCATACCCGGCATGCTCAGGTCAGTGAGAACCACATCGCAGGGCCAATCTAAAACTTTCTGCACCGCCTCAGCCGGGTTTATTTGTAATTGAACTTCACACCCTTCTTCCTTCAACATTTCGGCCAGAGTTTCTCCTACAGTTTTTTCATCATCCACCAGCAAGATGCGATAGTTCAATGTCGAATCCAGGGTAATTCTGGGCGAGCTTGGTCTCGGTTTTGCTGTAGCAGCTGGCAGTTCCACCATGAAAATCGATCCCTTTTGCGGAATCGAATCCACATAAATTCTTCCCTGGTGCTGGATGATGATTTCAGCGGCGATGCTTAATCCCAATCCATGACCTTTATCGCCTTTAGTTGAGAAGAAAGGTTCAAAAATTTTTTCCCGCAATTCATCCGTAATCCCCGCCCCGGTGTCACTACAGAACACATATACCTTCCCTTTTTCGGTGGTGGTCTGGATCAGCAGTTTCCCACCCTCCGGCATGGCATCCAGAGCATTATTGGTCAAATTCAAAAAGACTTCTCGCAAGGCAGCCGGATCGCCATTCACGTAAGCAGTAGAGCCAAGGGTTAATTTCACATCGTAGGTTATCCCACGCGATTGGGCTTCGCGTTCAAAGCGTGGGCGAACAATTTCCATCACTTCCAGAATCAGATCGTTGAGATTCAACAATTCAAATTTTTGTACCGGATAGGTTTTGGATTTCACGCTCTGCAATCGCCGCACAGCCTGGGCGCCATCCTCAGCAGCCTGGGCAATGGTCCGCAGATCTTTCTTCCAGGGAGAATCGCCAATCTTTTTTTCCAGAATTTGCGCCCGACCGGTGATCACGCTGAGAATATTATTCAGATGATGAGCTGAACCGCTGGCTAACTCCCCTACCATCTTCATTTTTTCCAGATGCTGAATATAAGATTCGTAACTTTTTTTATACTCCATTAAAATTCGTTTCTCCACTGATTCAAATAACAGAGTAGAATTCAAACGCAAGGAGGCCAATTCATTTTCCGATAAAGATTCCTGCCGACTCCCAAATAATAACACCAATACCCCATAATAATGTTTACCGATAGAGTGTGGAATCACCAACACCGCACTGGCGCGATAACTTTTTACCACATCAAACAGTGTCGATTGAAATACATTAGCGGTATCCGCTTGAGTATAAAATTGAAATGCCTTTTCTGAAAAAATTTTTTCTGGAATATAGATGAGAGTTTTTAAAACATCAGGTCCTGGATCAAATATTTTATCCATTTTTGACTGTTCAGCCATCAGGCGCCATTTTTCATGACTTTGACTGCGCAGAAATACACTTCCATAAATCACATCGGGAAACTGCATAATGGAGCGCAGTAGAAAATTCACCATATCTTCATTGGCTTCCGGCAGCAGAAGATCAGTAGTGATTGGACTAACTGGTTGAGGTGCTTTTTCTTTTTCAGTGATATAATCATATAAATAGACATTCTCCAACGCAAAAGCAGTGATCTGGGTAATGATGGACAAAAATAATTTATCTTGTAAACGAAAATAACGATCAGGTTCTTCGGTCCATACCACCAGCATACCTAAAGTTTTTCCTCTCACCTTCATAGGGATTCCAAGCCAGCAGTTGGCTTTAATGACGTTGCGATCCACTCCTAACGTTTTACAGAAATATTTATAGTCGTTGGTGAGTATAATCTGCTGATGCTCCAGTGCATAGTGGTAAATTGTGTTCGTGTTTTCAATCTCTTCCGGAGGATTTACTTTTGCTTCTTGAATATTATAGGTAAATCTGAGCAATTTCTGATTATTCTTCCATAGAATATATTCTATCTGCTGTTTGACGTACACGCGCTGAAGTTCCTGATGCAGGAGAAGAATGATCGAAGTAAAATCCGGTGCATTAAAAATGCGCTTGCTGAAATCCGCATAGTATTCCAGCAGAAGATTAGTGCCTTCGATATTGTCCAGCAGAATATTCAGTGAGGAAGATTTTTCTTTTAGCATACAGCGCGTTACTTACTCTGTAATCGTTTACGATATGCCTGCCCCAGCTCTACATAAATTTCCGCATTCTTGCGGATGTCTTTAATGGTTTCTTCGGTGACATTCTTTGCAACTTTTCCGGGCATTCCAAATACGACCGACCCGGATGGAATGACATTTCGCTCCAGAACCACCGCTCCGGCCCCGACGATTGAATTCTCTCCTATAACCACTTTATTCAACAACACCGAACCAATAGCAATAATGCAGTTATCTCCTACTGTTGCTCCATGGACGATGGCACCATGCCCGACTGTTACATAATTTCCAATTTTGGTGGGAGTATTCGTATCCACATGGATCACTGCATTTTCCTGGATGCTGGTGCATTCGCCAATTTCAATCTCTGCCATATCTCCGCGGATGACCACCCCATCCCAGATACTGGAATTGGCACCAATTTTAACCTTTCCATAAATCCGGGCCGATGGAGCTATGTAGGCCGTGGGATGGATTTCGATTTCATCTTTCAGGTAAAATCCCATGAAAAATCCTTTGAGATAGATCAAAAAAACTCACCTATTATACAATCTAAAATCATAAAAATCAAGGTAGAACATAAGTCGTTCACATTTATTTTTCTCTCCAGCTTCACAATCACACCACTCAATAACTTCCCATTATATTTTCTACCGTTTTATTTCACAAAATTTTTATTAGATGAATTCAATTCTTATAGACTGAAGTATAGTACTCAGAATCCATCATATAAATCAGTTACATGAAATCAGGAATACATGATGAATGATAATAAATTTTACTATTGACGAATTTGAATTTGCGCTCCGGTTTTTCACAACCTATATTTGATGAGAATAAAATCGGAGGTCAGAAATGTACTATAAAATTTTTGTGTGTGTGCTTCTTCTGCCTGTTTTGGTTATGGCCCAGCAGACTCTGTTCAGTGAAACATTTGCCAATGGGGCACTGCAGAATACCTGGTATCCGGGGTTTTTATTAAATGGAATAGGTAACGTTGTTGAGCCTTTTGCCTATGCGGGGAATCCCAGTGGTGATGGCTGGGTAGGGAGGCTATCCACCGATCGGCCTGATTCTGGTGGGGTGGCCGAAAGCTATTCCAGTGATGGGACATTGTCAGATTTTTACATGGAAGCCAATCTTTTTATTCCCAGTGGAAGCACCTTCATGGGCGCTGAATACTTTGGAATTGAGTTTCGGGTTGATTCATCAGGGCTAACCTCAGCTTACCAGTTGGTGACCAATTTTCGCTCCAGTACGCCACGCATACGCTTTCGTAAAAGAGAAGCAGGCACACCAACCGCCATTAAAGATTGGTCAGCTGCTGAAATCCCCGGTGGCGTTCCTTCTGATAGCGGGTGGCACAAACTGGCCGTAAGAGCTATCGCCAATCAATTCTGGTTATATTATGATGATCAGGAACTTCCCGGTTGTCCCTATAGCGATAACACCACCACGCCAGCCTTTACTCAGGGATTTATCGGAATTTACGCTTTCCAGCTCAGCTTTGTCGGTTATTCAACCACCGATTTATATGTGGATGATATTCTGGTTACTGACGCGGCGACTATGATTAATGAAAATAAAAATCTCAGCCATTCTTTTCAATTATATCAGAACTATCCCAACCCATTTAATCCCTCTACTCAGATTGCTTTCGAATTGCCCATCAGCAAATTCGTCCAGTTGGACGTGTTTAACTTGATTGGCCAGAAGGTCCGCACCCTGCTGAATGAATCACGTCCCGCTGGAATTCACCAGGTAACCTGGGATGCCCGGGATGATTTTGGAAATGAATTACCGGCAGGTATTTATTATTACCAGTTGAAAAGTACTAATTTCCAGCAAACAAGAAAGATGCTGTTAGTAAAGTAAATATTTTTGATCTAGTCTTTTTGAATTCATTGAAAAACCCCTGAATATTTCCCAGGGGTTTTCTGTTATCACCATCTTATGAAAACATTTGAAAAAAAGTTTTATCTTCTCTAAATTCTTTTTGATGGCTCTGAAGCATAGATAAAAACAAGAACTCTTTTAAATCGCTTTTTTATACCAGAAATTTTTTTTCAAGAACCGAATGCTTAGAGCTGCGTAAAAAAATTTAAATGTGAACAGGATTATTTTACATGAGAGCCTTCTATTTTATTTCTTTTATCTTCTTTATCTTCTTTCTGACTTCCTCCGCCTTTTCAGGAATTACAGGAAAAATTGTGGGAACGGTCGTCGACCAGGCCAGTGGAGAACCGCTTCCAGGAGTAAATCTGGTGCTTCTCAATACCTATTTTGGAGCCTCATCCGATTATGACGGAAATTTTATTATTTTGAATATCCCTCCTGGAGAGTATGATCTGGAAGCCACTATGCTGGGATACCAGAAATTGACGAAAAAGAACATAAAAGTATCGGTTGATTTAACCACCAGATTGGACATTCGCTTAACCGAAGCGCCCATTATGGGAGAAGAAGTGGTGATAGTAGCCGAACGACCTTTGATTCAAAAGGATATCACTTCCAAGCAGAGTTATATTGATGGAAAAGAGTTACTAAATTTACCAGTGAAAGATTTCAAGGATGTCTTATCTCTGCAAGCAGGCGTTACTAAAGATGCGGCTGGTCGACTGCACATGCGCGGCGGACGAGCGGGAGAAATCGCCTATTTAATCGACGGTGTTGCAGTGGATGACCCGCTGAAAGGCGGCTTTGATAATGAACTGGAAGAGAGTAGTCAATCCCGCCAGCAGATTTCTGGCAACCTGGGTTTATCATTAGGAGAAGATGCCATTGATGAGATGGTTGTGATCAGCGGAACTTTCAATGCTGAATATGGCAATGTCATGTCCGGCATTGTTAATATCGTTACTAAAGAAGCGTCCAAAAATTATTCGGGTCGTCTGGAGATTGGCAGTGGCTATCTTAATTCCTCTCCATATCGCAGGACGAACGCTCTGGTGCCCGATAAAAATCCGGTGGTGGATGCCACCAGCGGCCAAAGATTGAATTATCTGGTTCCCGCGGAAAACTTTCAGGGTTACCCTACTCTGATCAATGCTCCGGGACAAATTCAGGGATCTTTTAGCGGACCTTTCCCCCTGCTCCAAAAACTTTCCTTTTTCTTCTCGGGTACTTATAGCAACTTCGATTCTTATCTTCCGCATGGATTCGACCTGGAACGAAATTATTTTACCAAACTCACCTATTACGCATCACCTACTCTGAAACTCAACTATACTGAAAATTTCAGTCAACGAATTTTCCAGGTATACAGCCATGCCTGGAAATATCTACCGGAAAATCAGGGGCTGAATAATATGAATCAACGACGCCATATTTTTAATATATCTCACACTCTCTCCTCCAAGATGTTCTATACTCTTAACTTATCACTTTCCAGTCAGTTAAATGAGTTTGGAGTGTGGGACTGGGAGAATCAGCGCTTCAAAAATCCAGATACGGAATATCAGAAAGGCGAACGCGACAATGAACTGGAATTTTATATTCGTGGCACTGATGATCTGTATATTAAATCAGAGACAGATCTCTATTCCCTCAAAGGTGATATGAACTACCAGGCCGGTTTGCATCATGAGCTGAAGACCGGTTTTGAGGTGAAATATCATGACCTGCGTTCATTGAAGAGGTTGGAGCCCTGGCCAGCGGAAGGCGGTGCAAATCGCTATATCACTCTGGATTATCAACCGCTGGAAGGAGCAATTTATGTGCAGGATAAAATGGAGTATGACTATCTGATCATCAATGCTGGGCTGCGATTGGATTATGTGGATGTAAACGCCCGTGCCTGGAAGGAAATTGATAATCCCCTCTCTACTCTGCAAGATACGCCGGCTCGTTATCAATTCAGTCCCCGCTTGGGAATGGCTTTTCCAGTTTCTCAAAAAACGATTTTCCATTTCGCGTATGGTCATTTTTTCCAGTTTCCTAACTTTGCCGATATCTACAGCAATCTGATCTATCAAAATCCGGAAAATCTAAGCAAAGAAGCTTTTGTGATTATTGGAAATCCCGGTGTAAAACCGCAGAAGACAGTAAGTTATGAAGCAGGAATTAAATTTCAAGCCAGTAACTTCAGCGTATTGGAAATTACTGCTTTTTACAAAGATCTGGAAAATTTGCTTGGAACCCATTTTTATCGCAAGCAGTTGATTTATCGCTATTCTATTTTTACCAATATCGATTATGGTAGTGTGAAAGGAATCGATTTATCCTGGCGGGTGAATCCCCGGCAGTATTTCAACGGAATTCTGAATTATTCCTACTCGGTCGCCAGCGGGAATGCTTCCTTCCCCACTGACGCGGCCTACAACGCCTATTTTGGACTGGAAGAGGTGAAGCAGGAATATCCGCTGGATTTCGATCGTCGCCACATTATCAGCGCCTCACTGACTTTTAATTATCCTCGTCGTGCACTCGCTTCGCTGTGGGAAAAGACATTCTTTTCAAATTTAAGTCTGAATTTCATCATACAATATGCTTCAGGCTTCCCCTATACTCCCATTACTGACGACCCTACCCTTTTCATTCCCCCCAATTCGGCCCGCATGCCCTGGACAGGAACGGTGGATCTGCGTGCTGAGAAACGCTGGCCAATCAAAGGAACTCATCTGGGAATATTTTTTGAAGTCAGCAATCTATTCAATAAGTTAAACGCACTGCGAGTGCAACCCTTCACCGGGCGAGTCTGGGATACCGGAAAATTAGATTTGTTAGCCACCGGCACCGATTACGTGCATGATCCCAGCGATGTAGGCCCACCGCGTTTGATTCGGCTGGGAGCATTAATCCTCTTTTAAAAATAAGGATCACATTATATGCGTTATTTTAAATTTTTGTTATTCTTTCTGATGCTGAGTGTATGGTCATCGACCAATCTGCTCTTTTCCCAATCTCTTTTCAATGATCGTGAGGAAGGGATGAAAAGCTACCAGAAATATAAAAATCGTCCGAAGGCAACCTTTAACAAAGAATTGGGAAAAGGAGACCGTGGAGTCGCCATTCTGGATCGCGGCGAACTGGCGAACGTCACCGGAAATTTTGGGGTGATTTCTAACTTTCATCTTTTTGCTCCCGCCTTTCATTGGCCGAGCTGGGCAGATGATACTCATCAATACTGCTTCGGATTGGAATTACTGGTTGGAATTAAAGGGGATGTCATTACTTCCATTCATGATCCGGCCACGGTGGCAGAAAACTACGATTGGGAAGCCCAGGATGGTTCTTATGGAGGATTGTTCAGCGGTAACGTCACCGCCTCCGACGGAACACCCGTACTGGCTAGTTCAGATAATCAAAAGACCTGGCCAATCGGCCTGAATAATAAACCGTTCTGGCCGGGACCTTTTCGCTATGATCCGCAGACTGGTGGACAAAAAGCAGGTGAATTCGTTTCGGAGCGGGACATTTACGCTGTTTTCACCGATCATAATAATAGCAGAGGAAGTTACGGTCTGGTCGTTAAGCAACGCGCGTTTTCCTTCAGTCGAAGTTATGCTCGCAATTTTATTATCTTCGATTTCAGGATCATCAACACCTCAGCCAATACACTCGATTCAGTATGGATCGGTTACATGGCCGATTTTAAAGTGGATTTTGATACCCACGATCATATTCGCTTCCTATCGCTTGATCCCAGCAAACCGAATAACCGAGACCTTGTTTATCTGTGGGATGCCGATCCCACCAAAGGTATATGGGACATCACGGGCTATATCGGATTCCTATCACTTTTCACCCCTAAAAACAAAGGAATTACCGATTTTCATTATTTCGATAATATCTACGAACCCAGCACGAACGAACAGTTGTGGGAAATAATGACAAGTGATACCTCAGGACGTCATATAACTCCCAGTATTTATTTTCATGGATCCAATTATCGGATTGATGACGATGCGCTGGCTGACGATCTGGATCCCAGTGGACAAAAATTGGGAACTGATTTCGTATTTATTGTTTCCACCGGTCCCGTCACCATTCCTGCGGCAGATTCTGTTCACTCCGCTTTCGCCGTGGTGCTGGGAGCCACCCGAGATGAAATGATAGCCAACGCCGATATGGTAAAAAATATGGCCCGGCAAAATTATCTTGGTCCTAATGCCCCACCCTCTCCCGAGGTTCACGCTTTTGCCTCAGATCGCAAGGTGACTTTAACCTGGGATGGGAAAGATTCTGAAACCGCTCGTGATATGCTCTCCGGCCGATTAGACTTTGAAGGCTATCGAATCTATCGCAGCCAGGATTTTGGATTAACCTGGGGAAATCCAATTACTGACGAGCGCGGAAATCTGATCGGTTATGTTCCCATCGCCCAGTTTGACCTGGACAATACCGTGAGCGGAAAAGATCCATATTCCAATTTTTATTTAGGAAGTAACACCGGCCTCAAACATACCTACATTGATTCAACAGTGAATAACGGTGTGGAATACTGGTACTCGATCACCGCTTATGATCGTGGAGATATCGTTACTTCTCTGCCGGCGCTGGAAAGCTCCAGAGGTGTTACTCCCGATGAACCGAATGTGGTGTCCGTAACACCTTCCGGCTCTGCCTCAAACCTACAGTTTACACCAATTCCAGATGCAGACTCCCTACCACCACTGAGGGGTGTATGCCATTCGAAATTATCTGTGCAGGTCATGGATCCTCATCAGTTAACCGGCCATCAGTACCGGGTAACATTCAACGACGTGGATCGAGTAATCCGCGCTACTGCTGACGGGCAGGCCGATACCACGTATGAGACTACCTTTAACCTGATCGATTTGACCTTGCAGGATACTTTACTAAAGAGCCATCCACTGCTTGATCAGTCAAAAGATAATATTCCTATCATCCATGGTTTTCGCATTCTGGCAGAGGAAACTGAACCCGCTGTAACTTTTTTAAAGTGGACGCGGGTAAACGGGGACACCTGTACTTTCGATTGGCGTGTTACGAATTATGATACTTTTGCCACTCATCCCTGGAGAGAAACCCCTGCAATATATACCGGAGATGATTACCGGATTACAGTGGATTATTCGGCTGAAGGTGGCTCTAATGTGAAATGGTATGATATCTACACCGGCCAGGATCAAGATACTTCTGTTCATATCCCTCTCAAAATTGAAGTAATCACTGACCCCAACCATCCGTTGGACATAGGCAGTGAATCCTGGTTGGGAGATTATGAGATACACAGCAGTCCTTCCTGGCGAGATTCTCATTACAGTCCTTTGGGCTGGGATCTGGAGCCTGGTGGAGCAGGATATAATCCCAATTATCCCTGGGGTTATATCTGGCCGGATGTTTTGTTATTGGAACGAAAAATTCATGACCCGCGATCTGGTTTAGAAAAATTTGTGGGGCTCAAATTATTCACTCAAAACTTCCCTTCTCAATATTTCAGTCAGGGGGGCTTCCCAAAATTCCGGACTGCTGTAAAGCCCAGCGAGGGAGATGAGTTTACCATTCGCACCAAAAAACTGTTTCGTTCTGAAATATTTTATGAATTTCAAACGAATTCTCCTTTGCTCAAAAGTGAGAAACCTGACCTCAGTCAGATACGGGTAGTTCCTAATCCTTTTATTGTCAGGGCGGGTTGGGAAAGAAGTCAGTATGAGGGCCGGTTACAGTTTACCAATCTACCCAAGGAATGTGAGATATCAATTTATACTATTGCAGGCGACCATATCACCACTCTCCTGCACAATAGTTTAAACAACAGCGAATTCTGGAATTTGCAGAATGACTCTGGTGTCAATGTCGCCTACGGACTTTATGTGTATGTGGTAAAAACGCCGGACGGTGAAAAACACACTGGCAGGTTTGTCATTATTCGGTAATCAATTTAAAATTGAATGAAAATCATAAAACGATGTGAAAAATTTTAAGTGGATAAAATTATGTCTGGTATAACAAAATTTCAGGTAATTTTGCTCATTTTAATATTCGGAATAACTCCTTTGTGGGCGGTGTCAAAAGCAGGGACATCTGCCGCTCAATTTCTTAAAATCGGAATTGGTCCTCGCGCCACTGCCCTAGCTGGTAGTTTTAGTGGTCTGGCCGACGATGCCACTGCTTTATACTGGAATCCCGCCGGTATTGCCTGGATTAAACACCGAAGCATAATGGCCTCTCATACCGAATGGTTTGCTGAGACCAATCATGAATTTACCGGGGTAGTGATTCCGATCTCAACTTCTTCAACTTTCGGTGCCAGTTTCACGGCCCTGAGCACCCCTGAAATGGAACAAACGACTATTGAACAACCCGATGGCACCGGTATCTTCTTTGATGTGCAGGATATTGCTGTCGGAGTAAGTTTTGCCCGGCGGATGACGGAGAGGTTTTCTTTTGGGGTGAATGTTAAATTCATCCAGCAGAAGTTGTTTAATGAAAGTGCCAGCACCATGGCAGTCGATTTAGGCGGAATGATACATACTGGCTTTAGAGGTTTGCGTCTGGGAATAGTCATGAGCAACTTCGGAGGAAAATTGCGCCTGGACGGCAGAGATCTGATTGTCACTTATCAAAACACTCCAGCCAAACTGGAAACACAAAGCTGGTCGCTTCCCATCAATTTTCGGCTGGGATTGGCGATAGATCTTATCGGTTCACGAGAAGGATTTTTCTTAAATGAATCCCAGCGCCTCACCATGCTGGTAGATGGAAATAATGTCAATGATGCTCCGGAGACCCTGAGCCTTGGATTAGAATATTCATGGAATGAGAACTTTTTCCTGCGGGGTGGTTATCGACTCAATCACGACCTGGAATCAATTAGTGGCGGAATGGGATTCCAATTTCCGGTACAACGCTGGATGATTCAAGCAGATTACAGCCTCTCTGCCATGGGTGATTTAGGATATATCAATCGGATCGGACTGGGATTCCAATTTTAAACAGATAGAAATATTCGAATTGAGATCTAATTTGGGTCTTTTCTCGGAAACCGAAAAAACTTTCTTCAGAAGCACAAAATTATTTCTTCCCCACCACCTGTTCACGATTGAAGAAAAATAAAAGGTAAATAACTGAGAGAATAATAAATTCAATCACCAGGTAGATGAAATGAATCGGAGTCACGGGGAGAATATAAAAAATCCGCTCCAGTAATATCCCCAGCAAAATGATTACCGCGAGTACACTCACCCACAGTCGATTGGTTTTAAACTTCTTACCCAACAAACCGAGAAATGGCAAAATAAAAAGCATGAGAATAATCAGATACATCATCTCCCGATAAGGTGAGTGATCCAATCGGGTGCTGAAGAAGCTGGTTTCCCAGGGGATATTCCCATACCAGATCACCAAAAATTGTCCATAGTATAAACCCGCCCAAGCCAGTGCGAATCCAAACATAAATTGCGCAGAGTCCCGCATCACTTTGGTGAAGGATGAACTCTGCTCGGGATATTTTCGACTGAAGTATACCGATAGAAGAGCCGTCACCGCCAGTCCAGCAAAAAATGATTCCATAAAAAAGATAGGGGCAAACATGGTGCTCATCCAGGGATATTCCAGGCTCATTACCCAATCGAAGGCTACCAGGGATTGAACCACGATGAACGAGAGAATATACAGAACCGTAAAAAATCCCTTACGAGGAGCTTCCTTCACCGCAGCCCAAGCGTAGAGTCGGGCGCATATAAAGGAAAGCAATAGCAAGATGAAATTTCGAGCAATAAAAAATTCACTATTCAACCACTTGCCCGGCTGAATTGTCCATCGGTAAATGTTCATCTGAAAACTGAGAATCAGAAATAAAAAAGCAATGAATAAGATCAAAGGATAAAATGCCAGTAAATCTTTTTTAATAGGGTTCATCCATTTCCCCTGAGCTAAATCAGCCGCCGCTGCTACTACCAGCGGTCCCTGAATCACCGCCACCCAGAAGGTTAAAGTAAGCAGTAAGGTTCCATCACTCCCGTCTTTGATTATGATTTCAATCAGTGCAATGAGTAATGCTCCCAATACCGTAATTATCATTAGGGAAATGGGTTTCATCTGCCATCGGTTCATTTTTGGCCCTCATTCTGAATGTGAATGACAAACTGATTTCCGTATTCTGCCGGTTGAATAATTCTTTTTATGCTGGGTAATTTCGCCAGCAATAAATAACCAATAAAAGAAATCACTCCGCCAAATAGAATGGTCAGTTCAAAAGCCAGAATGATGAAAGGTGGAAGAGCAACGATTGGTTTTCCCCCTCGAATCAGGGGCCAATCCAGAGAAGTCCAGATGGTAAAAAAGAAGCCAAACAGTAGGCCGCTTAAAGCTCCAATCAAGGTGAAAAATCGCAAAGGCGAAGTTTTCAGTCTTAAGATTTCTTCCGCTTCATGCACGGGAAAGGGTGTGAATATCGTGATCTGTTTGGGATTTACTCCCTCTTTCACCAATCTTTCCAGCTGTTCTAAAAATTGCTGCTTTTCCTCAAAAACAAATTGATTCTTCATTCGGCAGCCTCCTCCTTAATCTCAGTAATAGCGAGAATAGGTAAGACTTTCGTAAAAATAAGAAAGAACATAAAAAACATTCCAAAACTACCCAGAGTAATTGCGATTTCTGGCCAGCGGGGAAAGTATAGTCCCCAGTTATACGGATCAAAATCTTTGGATAATGAGGTAACGATGATGACAAATCGCTCCAGCCACATTCCTACATTGACGAACAATGATAAAATGAAGAGATAAGAAATTTTACGACGAAGTTTTTTTACGAACAGGCTGAGAGGAAGAAGGGAATTACAGAACAGCATTAGCCAGTAAAAATAGCGATAGTCTCCCAGCAAACGATAGGTGAAGTGGGCTTCTTCAAATTTGTGTCCCCCATAAAACGCCAGAGCAAATTCCACAATGTAGGAGTAAGTAACAATTAGCGAGGTAAAAAGTAACACTTTTGAAATTTTATCAAAATGATCAAGGGTAATATATTTTTCCAGACGGAAAATTTTCCGCATGGGAATCACCAGAGTGAGTACCATGGCAGTGCCAGAGAAAATGGCTCCAGCCACAAAATAAGGGGCGAAGATGGTGGTGTGCCAACCCGGAATCACACTCATGGCAAAGTCCCAGGAAACTACCGAGTGCACCGAAATCACCAATGGGGTGGCAAAAGCGGCCAGAAACATATAGAGTTTGTTGTAATGTTGCCACTGCCGCAGACTACCAGTCCAGCCCAGAGAAAAAATGCTATAAATTCTTTTACGAATACCTTCTGTGCGTCGGCGCACAATGGCCAGATCGGGTACCATTCCAATATACCAGAAAATCGCACTTATGGTAAAATAGGTGCTTACCGCAAAAACATCCCAGATCAGTGGTGATTGAAAATTGACCCACAATTGACGCTGATTCGGATAAGGGAATAACCAGTAAAAAATCCAGCCTCGTCCCAGGTGAATAAGTGGAAATAAGCCGGCGGTCATTACCGCAAAAACGGTCATCGCCTCGGCTGAGCGATTAAATACATTTCTGAATTTCGCTCTGAATAAAAAGAGCACCGCCGAAATAAGCGTTCCAGAATGGGCAATACCTACCCAGAACACAAAGTCGGTAATGAACACTCCCCAGCCAACCGGATTATTGATACCGGCAATTCCCATGCCTTTTAACATCATATAAATCCAGGTGACCATTCCGACCGCAAAACACAACGCAGATAGTGCTAAAGCCAACCAGTACACCGGTCGTGGTTTTCTCATGGCCACCAGGATATCCTGTTCCAGTGTGGTATTAAATTCAATCTGTTTCATGGACTCAGGCTTCATGATCATTTCCCCTCTTCCGCAAATAATTGACAGCTGGTTTGGTCCCCAGTTCTTCCAAAGCATGATAGGCTCGCTCCGAATGAGCCAGTTGATACACCTTGGATTTCTTATCTTCCAGGTTGCCAAAGGTAATCGCTTTCGTGGGACAGGTCTGGGCGCAGGCTGGTATGACCTCACCATCCTGGACCAATCGTCCTTCATCTTTGGCAATATCCTTCGCCGACCGGATCCGCTGGATACAAAAAGTGCATTTCTCCATTATTCCTCTGCCCCGAATCGACAGGTCCGGATTATACATCTTATCCAGGGGCTCTGGCAAATGATGATCGAACCAATTGAAGCGGCGAACTTTGTAGGGACAGTTATTGGCGCAGTAACGAGTTCCTACACAACGATTATAGACCTGGACATTCAAACCTTCGGGATTATGATAGGCAGCATAAACGGGACATACCGTTTCGCAGGGAGCATTATCACAATGCTGACACAGCATAGGAACGAATTCGATTTGACCCTCTTTATCAAAATACGGTTGGACGCGAAGCCAGGACATCTCACGACCCCGCAAATGTTCCTCTGCTCCTACCAGCGGAATATTGTTCTCCACATAACATGCAGCCACGCAGGCATTACATCCTATACATTTCTCCAGATCAATCGCCATACCCCAGCGATAATTTACATGTTCATGCTCCGGATACCATGGCTTATGCTCAGCATTATGACCATGCCCATGCTCAGCGTCTTCGGGTAATAATCCGCGACCTTCCTCTTCCATCGATCCAGCTAAAATGGGTAATGCTATTCTTTTGCCTGTACGAGATATAGAAGTATTTGTAATCACCCAGTATAACTCACCCGAACGTCGATCAATCTCAACTGGTAAGGTAGCGACTGCCCCTCTTTGTATGAGCAATGTTTTATCAGGCAATAATTTTTGCACTTTTACCGGAAGTTGAAGAGAAAAACCATGGGTGGCAATTTGAATTTCATCGCGATCGCTCACTTTCAGAGCAGAAGCCATCTGTGAAGAGATAGAAATCCAGTCCCCATAGGTAACGGTGGTTATAGGATCAGGGATCTCCTGCAACAGCGATAAATCGCGTCCGCGTCCATCATACGTGCGAATCGACGGGACTAACCATAGGAGGTTCATAGCCTCAGTCTCGTCCCTCTTCATTTCTTTCAGGAAAGAAATAGTTTGAGCAGTATTCAGCGACCACTGTATTTTCGGCAATGGTTCATGGCGATAACCATGGGTGAGAAAATCTTTTCGACCTTCCTCACCAAAATTTTTATGCCAGCGTTCGAATAAATAATCCTTGTAACGCTGGGTTGACTCACCACTATTCATAATCTGCAACAGAATATCACCTTCACTGCGGGAATCAAATTGTGGTTCGATCGCTGGCTGAATAGCGTTGCGTAAACCATAATGTGGAACCGCATCACCCCAGCTTTCCAGAGGATGAGACAAGGGGAGAACGAGTTGACATTCTCGGATAGTCTCATTCATGACATCCGATAGACCTACTGTAAATTGGGCGTTGTGCAGACGCTGCGAAAATTCAAAATTTACAGGAAGTTGAGCGACTGGATTCGCTCGGGAGATAAAAAATACTCCCAGTGATTTTTGCGCCAACTGATTTACCAATTCTTCCACATCCAGTAAGGATCCCACCTGTTGATAATTTTCTGCCCCGGCAAAATCAATTTGATTGTTATCATTTCCCACCATCCATTGTAAAAGAGAGGCAAGAACAGCCACTTCTAAGCCATGGGAATGAGCAGTAGATACTCCTCCGGCAATAAGCAACGGCTTGACCGCCCGGGAAAGACTATCCACCATTTGTTGCAGGTGATCTGTTGCTATTCCAGTAAGCTGAGAAGTGTGTTCCTCCTCAAAACGAGGTAAAATTTGGAGAATTCCGGATGGTAAATTTCTTTTCGCCGCCTGGCTATGCGACAGTTTCCCGATTACATAGGCCAGTAAAACCCATTCACTTTCCGCCTTAAGCACCAACCGCTGGCTGGCTTGGACACCGGTCAATGAGAGATGTGGCTCGATATGGAACCAGGTAAAGTGAGAATTTTCTCTGACTCGTGCAAATTGTGTAGCGAATTGAACCGGACTGATAAAGGTTTCAAAAATATCGGCGCCCAAAGTCAGCAGAAAATCCGATCGATCGATATAATAAGCTGGGATAAGTGGTTGATTAAAAACAATGCGGTTGGCTTCCCGAATATTGGAATGAGAAAAAATTTCAAATTCTTTTGTTCGTTTCACTTTCATTTTTTGGCAAAATTCGTCAATCAAATCAGCCAGACTGCCGGTAGTCCGAGAAGCAAAGAAAACATTTGTCAATCCAGCCGACGTGGCGGTCTGCAATTCCTTTTGGATTCGTTCCACCGCTTCATTCCAGGTAGCAATTCGAAAATTTCCATTTTCATCTTTGAGTAAGGGACGTTTAATCCGCTGGGGATGATACAGGCGAAACAGACCGGCTTGCCCACGGGCACATAGCGCTCCGTCATTAATTGGATGTCCGGCCAATCCCTCCAGTTTGGTGGGAAAAAGACTGCGATTATCGTGATACACCTTTTCTTTAACCGTTACCTGTAGTCCACACTGGGCGGGGCATTCGGTACAGGTCGTAGAAAAATAGAGTGCTTTTCCAGGATAAATTTCTTCTTCGGGGGGAACCACATAAGGGATAATTTTTTCATTGGCTTTATCAACTCCACAAGAAGAAATCAGAGTAGCACTGGAAGTGATGCCTAATAGTTTTAAAAAATCACGTCGATCCATTCCACTCCTCCAGCATTCAATTATTTATGACAGGTGGCACAATCAATTGATGCATTTCGTTGCCGGTGACAGGACATACACCAGCCCATTTCCAATTTGGGAACTGCTTTAATCACTGACATTATTTCCACATGGCCATGGCAATTCACACACTCCAGACCCGCTTTAACGTGCCGTTTATGAGAAAAATAAATATACCGTCGAACCGGTAATTTATACACTCTTTTCCAGGGCACTGGTTTTTGTTCTTCCCAGTATCGAGTTAATTTTTGAATTTCGGGTTTGTCGGTGGCTACGGCCTGATGGCAATTCATGCAGGTTTCAACGGGTGGTATGCCGGCGGCTGGCGAAATTTCCACTGAGTAGTGACAATGCGTGCAAGGCAAACCTACCCGAGTCACATGAATCTGATGACTGAAATTAATGGGTTGTTCTGGCGTTTTCCGATGTTGCTGCCAGAAATAGGCAATCACAACAATAAATCCCATAAAAGAAACTACATATAATATGATTAAAACCGGGGCAATTCGTTTCTTCACAGGTTACTCCTCGCTGATTGATCTTCTCGCATTGAAAGTTATTTTGGTTGCTTCTCCCATTCCTGCAGGAGATAAGCGACCACCGATTTAATATCCCTTTCACTCAGCCCTAATTTAGGCATGGCTGGATATTCTGGATTCACTTTAGATGGATTTCGCACAAAGGCAATCAAGTCTTCCGGGCGATTTTCATATTTTCCTAAAACTGAATTATAGGGTGGTCCCACAATTTTTTGATCGAAGCGATGGCAGGCCGTACATTGGGTTTTAAAAACTTGTTCTCCCAGGCTCAAATCGGGTTGCACAGCAGCGGCTTTTTCGATCTCACGCTTCGCTTCCAATTCCGCTTCGATTTCCCTGGCGCGGGTTATCAATAATTGGGAGTGATTTTGAATGGCAGCTTCGCGAGCGATATGATCTGTGACAATCATAATGATTAACACCACCACAAATAACGCAAAGGAAATGGTGCCCTGCCGAATTTGTTTTTCCACCAGCAGGTGATAGAGTCGCAAGGCAATAAATAAGATAAGCAGCAAGGCCAGCAGTGTACAGATAAAAACAGTCATGCTGAGTGCTGGATCAGGCAGAGTAATCAGATTCCAGAAAATAAATATAGGTTGCACTAGTGTAAATCCCAGACCCACTCCGCCGCCTACTTTCTGCAAATAGGAAGCATATGCTGGCTCATACTCGCGTCGGGTTTCTTTCCAATTAAAAGAAAAGAAAACCAGAGCTAATCCACTTACTGCCAGAGACGCAGAAAGAAAATGCAGGAAGCGGGCTATCACATTCCAGGAGAATAAAAAATGCTCTGGCCTGTTTACATTTGCCCAGCGACCAGGATCGAATATCAGAGCCGAATTCACACTAAAAATAAAATATCCCACTAATAAAAAAAATAAGCTGGCCATACCAACCATTAATTGAAATAGCGAAGAGACTTCTGCCATCTGGTAAGAATACTGATAAAAATAGGCGAGGGAAATTCCGACTGAAATCAGAACTGTGGCATATAATAAAAATTTGACGACTGAGATATTGGCATCATAAAAAATCTGTCCCTCGATGAGTAATAAGACGACCAGCGGTAGCACGCCCAGAACGATCCCGGCACTTTTTCGCAAAATGAGAGTGTCAACAATATCCCGAGAAATTTGTATCGAGTGAGATGGGGACCCGCTGTAAGCCAACAAACGAAAGAAAACCGATAACATCGTTCCACCCAACAACAGCGAGATGAATGGAATGTGAATAAAATAAACGATCAGAATTAAATATTTAACTAAGTGTAAGTGATCAGAAGAAGGCGGTAAGAAAAAATTATTCAATAACTCCATACCATAGTCTCCTGCATATATCAACCTCATTTGCCAACGGTTTCTGAATTTTCACTCAAAACCTCATGAGTATATGGGATATGTTTTTCATTTGAAAAAGCCGACAGTAGCGCCGTAAAAATATTGAAAATTATCCTTATTCACACAAACCCTTTTTAAAAAATCTCACTCACCTTACCGTTTATACCTTTACTGAAACATTACTATTCAGATGCTGGAATTGCTCTTCTGCATGATAGGAACTTCTCACCAATGGACCGGCTTCAACCTGCTTGAATCCAAGCTCCAAACCGATTTGCTTTAATTCCACAAATTGGTCTGGGGGATAATAGCGCTCAACCGGGAGATGATGGGGAGTCGGTTGTAGGTACTGACCAATGGTAAAAATATCCACTTCAACCTGAATGGCATCTTTCATTAATTCGATAATTTCAGAAAAGGTTTCGCCCAATCCCACCATAATACCCGTTTTAGTAATTAGTCCAGCCCTTTTGGCTTGTTGCAGAACTGAAAGTGAACGCTGGTATTTCGCTTGCGGCCGTACTTTTCTGTACAAACGAGTAACGGTTTCCAGATTATGGCCAAACACATCGGGCTGCGCAACAAAAATTCGCTGAAGTTGTTCAGGAATTCCTTTAAAATCGGGTACGAGAACCTCAATACGGGTTTGGGGATTTAATTTCCGCGTTTCATAAATAGTGGCGGCCCAGATTTCCGATCCTCCATCCGGTAATTCATCTCGATTCACAGAAGTAATAACTACATGCTTTAATTTCATATGTTTTACACTCTCCGCAATTCGCAAAGGCTCGTTTAGATCGTATACAGTAGGTCGACCAGTTTTTACGGCACAAAATCCGCAGGAACGGGTGCAGGTGTCTCCCAGAATCATAAAAGTAGCGGTGCCTCGACGCCAGCATTCATGTAGATTAGGACAGCGGGCTTCTTCACAAACCGTATGGAGCTGATTCCCGTGTACTGTCGATCGCACACCCTGAAAATTTTCATTCACCGTCATCCGGATTTTTATCCAATCCGGTTTTCGCAAATATTTTTTAGCCATATATGTTAAAATAGAATGATTTCAATTTTAATTATGCAGAAACTTTGGGCCGAATATATTTTCATGAAATAGTTCACCTTTCACATATTTGATAAATTTATGATCCAAATCAGGTGATCATCTCCACTTTCAAACAGTTACTGATTAATTCCATGAGTGCTCTTTGACCAATCATTAATCGAATTAAAGAATCTCTGGCTTCATATTTTCTAGATTTTCTACCAGGCGCTGCATAAACCGTCCCCCTAATTCTCCATCAATCAAACGATGGTCATAGGACATAGAGATGAAAGCCATGGACCGAATGGCAATAAAATCACCTTCTGGTTTCTCAATCACCACTGGACGTTTTTTAATGCTTCCAATTCCCAATATAGCCACATTGGGCTGATTGATAATCGGCAATCCGATAATATTCCCAAAAATACCGTAATTTGTCACTGAAAAAGTGGAACCCTGAATATCATCATAAGCCAGTTTATTGTTGCGGGCTTTTTGAACCAGCTCGTTCAACATTCTGGCCAGTCCGCGAAAACTTTTTTCTTCCGCATTTTTAATCACCGGTACAATTAAACCTTTGGGAGTGGCCACGGCGACTCCTAGATTAATATATTTTCGCTCGATAATTTTATCACCTTCCAGAGAGGAGTTGACTCGTGGAAAATCTAATAGTGCTTTCACAGTGGCGTATAGAAAAAAGGGAGTCACGGTTAGTTTAAATCCTTCCTGTTGCAAGAATTCTTCTCGCTTCTCCTGCAAAATAGACATCACTTTACTCACATCACACTCGGAGACAGAATAGACATGGGCAGAGGTATCGAGACTTTGCCGCATGTGTTCGGCGATTTTTTTGCGAACATTGTCCATGGTGATAATTTCCACCCGTCCCACTTCGGCCCGGCTAACTGCTTCAGCAGGTACGGCCACACCTTTGCGTTCCTTCAGATAGTTTAGCAGGTCATTTTTTGTTACCCGCTGCCCACTACCGCTGCCCGGGATGTGCTCTAATTCTTGCTGGGATATTCCCTCCTGTCGGGCAATGGTTTTTACCAATGGTGAAAAGAATCTGCCTGATTTTTCCACCTTTTTACTCTCGGGTGCTTGTGGCTCTTTTATTTTTCCCCCGGCAGGAATCTCCACAGAAACTGCTGGAATTTTCTCTTTTTCTTCTCCAGTTTTTTTAGAAACTTCTGCTTCGATTCGTGCCACAACCGTTCCCACTTCAACCGTCTCATTTTCTTTGAATAATAATTCTTTAATCACTCCATCTACCGGACTGGGAATCTCCGAATCGACTTTATCGGTAGAAATTTCCAACAATACTTCATCTTTTTTAATAGTTTCTCCCGGTTTTTTTAACCAGCGCAGAACAGTTCCTTCGGTAAGACTCTCCCCCAACTTGGGCATTTTCACATCAACGATCATAATGTCACCACTTCAAAAAATTTTGTCTGATAGGCTTTCACTATTTTCTTCATTAATAAAAGATCAGCTTTTTCATGGTCTCTGCAATTCGAGCCGGAGTAGGAAGAATATAGTTTTCCAGATCTTCCTGATAGGGAATATGTGAATCTCTGGCGGCTACCCTTTCGACAGGACCATCCAGATATTCAAAAGCCTCAGCAGCAATTCTGGCAGCAATCTCCGCACCAAAACCAGCAGTAAAATTATCCTCATGCACGATAAGCACTTTTCCAGTTTTCTTTACCGATCGCAGAATAGTTTCCATATCGAGAGGAATCAGGGTACGAATGTCGATAATCTCAACCGAAGGTTGAACCTCACCTAACATTCTCACCGCTTCAATGGACCGCTGCACCTGCATACCCCAGGTTATCACCGTAATATCTTTTCCTTCCTGAACGACATCTGCATACCCCAAGGGTAAGAGATAGTTTTCATCTGGTTCAGGACGGGCGGCAAATCCCTGCCGATATAAACCCTTATGTTCGCAGAAGATGACCGGGTCTTCTCCTCGAATACTGGCTTTCAGCAAGCCTTTGGCGTCAGCAGCATTACTGGGAAAAACTACCTTTAAGCCAGGAGTGTGTGCAAAAATTGCTTCAGCGGTCTGGCTGTGATACAATCCCCCGTGAATATAGCCACCCACCGGGGTGCGGATAACTACCGGTGATTTCCAACTGCCATTGGAACGGTAGTACATGGCCGCCAGTTCATTTCTAATCTGCATAAAGGCCGGCCATATATAATCCATAAATTGAATTTCCACCACTGGTTTAAATCCATAGGCCGCCAGGCCGATAGCGGTTCCCACAATGCTGGCTTCGGCCAGCGGTGAGTTGAAAGCGCGCTTCTTACCAAAACGTGTGGTCAATCCTTTCGTGGCGGTGAAGACACCTCCTTTGGGATCGGCAATATCTTCACCGTACACCACAATTCGTTCGTCCCTTTCCATTTCTTCCATCAAGGCATGGTTAATGGCATCCACGAATACTACTCTCTCTCCCACCCGGGAAGGGTGTACAGGCTTCTGCGGAGAGCGAAACTCTACGAACACATGTTGTGTAGCGGTTTCAGGCTCCGGATCGGGTTGAGCCAGAGCCCATTCTGCAGCGTGCTCGATCTCGGCTTTCACTTCCTCCTGAACAGAATCCAGTTCCTCTGGAGTCAAAATTTTATTATCAGTACAGATTAGTGCAAATTGGAGAATGGGATCATTCTGGCGATCCTTTTCCAATTCTTCCGGTTTACGATATTTACGATGATCGTCGCTGGAGGAATGAGGAAGTAAGCGCACCACTTCACTTACAATCATGCTCGGACCTTCTCCACGACGGGCATGTTCCACTGCCCGCGCAAAGGTTTGATGCGTTTCAAAGAAATTGATTCCATCGATTTTTTCACGATATAAATTCTCAAATCCGGCAGCCAACTTGTAAATTGAACCACCCGCTGTTTGCTCAGAGATGTGAACACTAATCGCGTATTTATTATCTTCAATATGAAAGATGACGGGCAGTTTGTCGCGACAGGCCCAGTTAAGAGCCTCAAAAAATTCTCCCTGACTGGTAGTGCCTTCTCCAGCACTCACATAGACCACCTCATCGGTCCCGGCTTTTACTGCTCCCATGGCCGTGCCCACCGCCTGTAAAAACTGCACACCGGTGCAGGATGATTTTGAGACTATTCGCAAATCTTTTTTTCCCCAGTGATGAGGTATTTGTCGCCCGCCCGAATTCGGATCAGCTGCTTTCGCTAAAGAATGCAGAAATACTTCTTCAGTGGTCATTCCCCATCCCAGAACAAAGGCTTGATCTCGATAATAACAATAAGCCCAATCGTGATTGGGTTTAAAGTTCAGAACCGCCCCCACCTGAGCCGCTTCATGGCCTGAGCCTCCAATGTGAAAATGAATTTTTCCCTGCCGCAACAGAATGAGTTGCTTCTCATCGCATTTGCGACTAAGTAACATCATTTTATAGACGTGCAATAATTCTTTCTTAGAAAAACCATGTAATTTTTTCATAAACGCTCCGTCACCAGCCAGTTCAGGCGGTGAACATCTCTCACGTTGAAATGCATATCATTAAACCCATCAACTTTACCTTCAATAACCTATTCCAAGATTGATAAACGATCGAGCGCTAAAACAACCATCACCGCCAGAATAAAAAGATTAATGCTCTTAAACGCTCTCATAAATGGAGAATTTTGTTTAACAGGATGGAGTAACACCGTTGACCTCCAGATTAATAGAATCGATAAGAGAAAAAGTAGCAGTCGACCAATCAATGAATTTCCCAGACCGAATAGTGGTAGCAAAATAACCGATACGGCAGTAGCTATTATCCACACAAAAGTAAGTCGGGATAATTGGGTTTCATTCAAAATATCCGTCAATGAGGGAAAACCGGCTTTCGTATATTCAGATCCAAAATTTAATAGTAAAAGCCAGAAATGAGGGATCTGCCAGATGAAGAAAAACAAGGCCAACACCAGTGGTTGAGAAGAGAAAATATTGGATTGAAAGCTGGCCCATCCGATGAGCGGAGGTAAAGAACCAATGAATGAACCAGGAATCACCGCCAAAGCTGTTACTCGTTTTAAATAGGTATATACGCCGTTGTACCAAATAACCGTGAGTAGTCCCAGTAAAAGGGCGATGAGATTTGTGCCCACCCCCAAGGTGATGGCGCCCATGGTAAGAAGTAAACAACCGATTAACAGTGCTTTTTGTTCTGATATTTTTCCGGCGGGTATGGGACGATGAGTCGTTCTGTGCATTAAACCATCCAGATGCCGCTCCTGATATTGGTTAAGCGCTCCAGAGCCGAGCGCTAATAAAAAAACGCCACTGACCGGGACAAGAACATAATGATCTATTTTCCCACTGCTTAGAACATATCCTGCAAAACTCGACATCGTTACCAATAGAGCAATCCGAATTTTACCTAACTCCGCAATTAATTGAATCCAGTACCACACACTTCCGGTCTCAGCCATCATAATTCCTTGAGATACTGGATAATAGTCACCAATTCTTCTTCACTGATTTGACCTTCCTGGGAAGGCATCAGAGGATTATAGCCTTTCACAATTTCCAGTTCCGGATGGAGAATGGCGCGTCGTAAATAGTCTTCATCAACGATTATGTTTTTCTCTTTGCCCTCCACGAGCACTGTGACCTGTCGACCGAAAATTTTTTGAAAGGTTGGACCGATCATTTGGCTACCATCGGTACTGTGACAGGCAGTACATCCTTTGGTTTGAATTAGCCGACTTCCCATTTTGGCAGTAGAAGCTATCGTCGTTCCGCTGCCGGCCATCGTTGGCTGCATAAGGGTTGGTGCGGATGTGGCATACCAGGTTTTAAAATCTTCCTCTGGCAAGGCCCTCACTTTCGTCAGCATATAAGCATGGCGCAGTCCGCAATACTCGGCACACAGCACATCATAATCCCCTGCTTCTTTCACCTCAAACCATAGATAATTCTGTAAACCCGGGACCGCGTCCTCTTTGATACGAAAAGCAGGAATATAAAAACTGTGAATAACATCCTGTGAGTTTAATAGCAATTTCACCGGGGTATGTAAGGGAACATAGAGGGTATCAGTCTGGATGCCATTCTCATAGGTAAAAAGCCAGGACCACATACGGGCAGTTACCGTCACTTCCATCGAATTTTCAGGAACACTGCGGATAAATTTAAAACCCTTCCAACCCAGATAAAACATCACCAGAACAATAATGGTGGGAATTACCGTCCACAGGATTTCCAGCCCGGTATGACCAGGAATATCAACTGCTTTCTTGTGTCGCTTTTTGTTATAACGAATGATGAAAAAAATCATCAAGAAAGTAATTAAGATCAAAAAGAATAAGGAAACCCCAACAATGAACCAAAATACAAAATCAACGGTACCGGTAGATGTGGAAGCTCCTGACATATTCACACCTCATCGAAAAGATATATCAGTAAAGGTCAAGGCGATGATGATGACCAGAGTAAAAATCGCGACATACACCATATTTTTAAACAGGGTAGATTCATATTTCAAATGCATAAAATAGTTTAAAACTAGCGTGCTTTTAAATCCGGCGATAAAAATAGCCACGATGATGGCAAAGTTTTTTAAATTTAAACCAACCACTGTCACCGTCAAACCCGTTAATATTAATAAGGCTAACCAGACCATGACATAGGTGCCGAAAGTAATCAAATGAGAGTGTTCTGGCTTTTTTTCCATACTTTGCTCCTTCCTTTTACATCGCAATCAAATAGAACAATGGGAACAGGAAAATCCAGATAATATCTACCAGGTGCCAGTATAAACCAGCATTGTGGAGCTTCACTTCATTGCTCCGCAAATTTTCGTCAGATACCTCTCCTTTCGTTACCAATTCTATCTGAGTGACATCCTCGGTGATTGGATTGCTTTTCCATAGAATGCGTCCAGAATTATCAACCAGAGACAGTGACTGGCCGATGAATTTTTCCAGTTTGTCACCCTGTAACACAACTGGATTGCTGGTTTTCTTCGAAATAAAATATAGAAGAAATAGCATGATAACCATTCCAATGATAACGTGCAGACCATGTAAGCCGGTCATGGAATAATACAACCCGTAAAACATGATTTCACCTTTGGGATGCAACATTAATTCGGATGAACCTGGATAGATTCCATGAGAAATCTTATGGCCCCATTCAAAATATTTATTGACCAGGAAAGCAGCTCCCAGCAGGAAGGTTAATACCAAAAAGAAAATGGCTAATTTTCGGTAATGCCTTTGCAATGAGGCTACTGAAAGAACCATGGTTAAACTACTGGTGAGCAGGATAATGGTATTCAAGGCACCAACGAACTGATCGAGCTGACCGGAAGCATAGTGAAATTCTTCCGGAAATCTTTTCAGATAAATCGCATATAGCAGAAATAATCCACCAAACAGCAGCAATTCAGTGAAGAGAAACAACCACATACCGATTCTAGCACCAATCGGATCATAATGTTTTTCCAGAATGAGCTCCCCAGTCTGACTCATTTTTCCTCCTTCTCTTTAGTGCCATGGTAATATGGCTCATGTTCAACTACCGGGATCTGGTGAAAATTTTCCAGCGGCGGAGGTGTTGGAACTTTCCATTCCAAGGTAGTACCTCCCCAGGGATTGATTGGCGCCTTTTCTCCCCGTCGAAAACCAACGATCAGGTTAATGAGCATAATGAGAATTCCGGTGACCAGAATCCAGGAACCGACTGTGGCCACCACATGCAGATTATGAAATTCAGGGAGAGCATCATAATAACGCCGGGGCATGCCCTTGTAGCCCAGAATAAACATGGTGAAATAGAGCATATTGAAACCGACAAACAGGAATATCCAGGCGATATAAGAAACTTTTTTGTTGAACATGCGGCCAAACATTTTTGGACCCCAATAATGCAAAGCAGCAAAGAAAATAAAACCGGTCCCGCCAAACATCACATAATGGAAATGGGCAACCACAAAATAGGTATCGTGCACATGGATATCTGTGGCTAAAGAACCCAGCACCAATCCGGTAAGTCCCCCAATCGAAAATAAAATAATAAATGAAATAGCATACAGGAATGGAGGCTGCATATCAATCGATCCTTTGTAGAGCGTAGCCAACCAGTTAAAAATTTTAATCGCGCTGGGGATAGCGACCAGAAAGGTCAGAAAAGAAAATGCCATCCGGGACGTGTCACTAATTCCACTGGTGAACATATGATGTCCCCATACCAGATATCCAACAAAGGCGATGGCCATACTGGAGAAAGCGATGGCTTTATAACCGAAAATAGTGCGCCGGCTAAAAGTTGGAATAATTTCTGATAAAACTCCCATGGCTGGAAGAATCATAATATAAACGGCTGGGTGGGAATAGATCCAGAATAAATGCTGATAGAGAACCGGATCTCCACCCTTGACCGGATCGAATACTCCGACTCCGATTAACCTTTCAACCATTACCAATGCCAGTGTAATCCCTAAAATAGGAGTGGCCAGAATCTGTATCCAGCCTGTCGCATAGAGCGACCAACAAAATAGGGGCATTTTAAAGAAAGTCATTCCCGGTGCTCGCAGGCGGTGAATGGTCGTAATAAAATTCAATCCGGTCAGTATCGATGAAAAACCGAGGGTAAAAGCGGCCAGGACGGCTAAAGTAACATTCGTTCCGGTGCGAATGCTGTAAGGTGCATAAAAAGTCCAGCCAGTGTCTGCCGGACCCGGTCCGCTAAAAAGCGAAGCCAAGGCGATCAAAACACCAGTCAGATATAACCAGTATGAGAGTAAGTTCAAGCGGGGAAAAGCTACATCTCTAGCTCCCAACTGTAAAGGTAACATGAAATTTCCGAAAGCGGCAGGAATACCGGGGATAATGAATAAAAAAATCATCAGCACGCCATGCAGAGTAAAGAGTGCGTTATACGTTTGAGCACCGAAGAGCGTTTCTCCCGGTGATATCAATTCCAAACGCATGAAAATACCGATAAAGGCGCCTACCAGGAAAAAGGTGAGCATGCTTACCAGATACATTATTCCAATACGTTTGTGATCAGTCGATAGCAACCAGGCTAGTAAACCCGAATGGGCGGTTTTCACCTCATAAAAACTCTTTTCACTGCCAATATTCTCTACTGGAGCATTAGTCATTCTTAACCTCACTGTGTCCTTTTTGCTTTGTTTTTTTGATGGATAAAAAAGCAATAAAAATCACCAGTCCGACCAAAAAAATCGTACCACCAACTTTCGTAAAATTGAAGACATATTTTTTACCCGCTGGATCATAACTGAAACAGTACAATAAAACTTTGCTGATGGTAGGCCCTACTCTTCCAGAAGCTGCTTCAGTAATGGCCATTTTTAAATCAAATGGTTGAAACTCAATACCGCGAAGATACCGGCTTATTTTCCCATCTGCAGATAGTACGATAAGTGCACCGGCATGGACAAAATCTTTACCTTCCTGTTTATATTTAAAACCTACGGCATCGGTAAATTGATGAATGGTAAGACTATCACCGGTAAGCCACATCCATTCCTTTTCCGGAAATGCCCGGCGGCGGAAGGCTTTAAAATAATTTCTCTTTTTCTCACGCGCTAAAGCAGGATTATCAGTGGGATCAAAACTGATAGTAACAACCCGATAATCTTTACCCGGTTCCATATCCAGACGATCCAGTACATCCACCACACCCCCTAATAAGGGACTACAGATTCCCGGGCAATTGAAATAAACCAGAGAAACAACCAGAGGGTGGGTGCTTATATCTTTTAAAACCACTGAGTCGCCATTTTCATTGAGAAAGGTTAATTCCAGAGGAACATATTCACCCAGATGCTCTACAATTCCTATTTCCGGTTCGGGCAATACTGATACTCCCCATAAAAATTGATGGAAAGAAACAATAATGAAATAACATAAAAGAACGATGAAAGAAATTCTTTTTGTCATTACTTGACATCCAATACAATTATGATTAATTAACCGAATTTAGAATATTATAAAAAATATATAAAACTGTTTTTTAAATATTCCTTAAAATAAAATTTGGACAATTTAGTCGCAATTCACCTACTGGTAGTGAAACATTCCGTAACAGACAAAAGGGTTGTGTTTGCGGTTGAATAGAATCCAACTCACCTTGAAAATAGGTACAGGATAAACAGGTTTTTATTTCGTCCAGTAAATGATGAGCCTGAAAAGATTCCAGCAATCGTAAAAGAAAAATCATTACGGTCTCTCTCCTCTCCATTGAAAAATCACGAACAAGATCTATCACCGGTTTGTAACAATCCGAAAGTTGCTTGGCAATCGAAAGCCCTTCTCTGGTCAAACTAATTGGAAATTTCCGTCCATCGCGTCGGGAAATAATCTTCTGTACAATTCCCTTCTGCTCCAGGGATTTGATGGCATCACTGACTGTGGCAGGAGTTAAATGAAAGGTACGGGCTAACTCGGAAACCGAACTGAATTTGCGATGATGAGCAGATATATATAATAAAAACTGAATTTGAATGGGACTCAATTTCTTTCGCTTACCCGATTCCCATAACAATGTCCGAAAAACTTGAGAAACCCGTTCGAAGGCCATTACAATGGTACGATCGATAGAAGCTGATTCGATTGGAAGAATTTCTTTGACCAAATGATTGACCTTTTTCGAGAAATTTAGGAATCCTAATAAAAAAAATCAATGATTTAAATTTTTTTCACCAGTAACGGATGGAAATTTTTTTCAAAAAAAAATCCGTGCCGCTAAACGCCAGCACGGATCGTTCAACCCAAAACTCATGATGATCAAATTTATTTCACTTTATTCATTTCCACATCTAATTTGATATTGACATCATTGCTTACTACCAGACCACCCGTATCTAAAGTCTTATTCCAGCTCACTTTATAATCCAGTCGGTTGATTTTGGTTTCAGCGGACACTGCGATTTTGGTATTCCCCCATGGATCATTGATCGGTCCAAGAATAGTAAAAGGTAATTCGATTTCCTTGGAAATACCACGAATGGTTAGTGTCCCCTTCGCGACATAACTATCACCTTTTTTGCTAATGTTATTACTGACAAAGGTAATCTCCGGATAGTTAACCGCATCAAAAAAATCTGCACTGCGCAAATGTTCATCCCGTTTTTGGTCATCCGTGAAAATGCTGGCCGTCTTAATGGTGGCTTTTACGAAAGATTTGCTCAGATCTTTTTCATCAAACATAAATTCAATGTCATAGTCCTGAAATTTTCCAGGGACCGTGGCAATTACCATATGCTTGACGGTAAAACCAATATGGGTATGAGGCTTATCAGCCACAAATTTATCAGCAGCCTGGATTCCGCTGGTGATGAATAACAGGGATAACACAAACAAAAATAATTTATTAAAAAACATAGAATACCTCCATGATTTAATTGATTGTTTAAAAAAAATTGACTTACTGAATTATTTATTTAAAAACTTTGTAATTTCTGATGATGAAGAAAGATTCAAAGTTACAAAAATAAATAAAATTATGATTTTTGATGAACATCCTTCAGCTGTCAGATGAAGTAAAACCATTTATTGATTGATAATTCTTCGGCTTAAAAAACTCTTTTGTGATCTTTACTGTTATTATTAGATCGTCTTTCGCACCCACGGTTGTTTGCAGAATATTTTTTATTTCAGTAAATCATTAGCAGATCACCTTTATTCCTTCTTCCACTACTCCTGCAATTAAGATGATCTGCTAATGATCTCCAATTCCCAACATCAGACCTTCCTGGTCTGGGATGATAAACATCATGACAATGGGGACATTTATACTCAGTGAGCCAATCTGGATGACTTGTTGATCAATATTTTGACCAGAATTCTTTCTGGCCAACTGGAAATCGTTAAGATATTTCCACTCACTCAGAACTACCCCAATCCCTTCAATCCTATCACTATTCTCACATTTGATTTGCCTAAGAATAGTCAATTAACGCTAAAGGTCTATAATATTCTTGGAGCAGAAGTGGCTGCCCTGGTTTTCAAAAAATTACCAGCCGGCTACTACAGACAGGAGTGGGATGGGTCAAATGTGGCCGGGAGGATTTATCTTTTAGAGACAGGGGGATGTGTTAAGACTGGGAAAATGGTATTGATGAAATGATTTATTTGTGCAGGGTTTGATTCGACAAACCCACACAAATAAATGGAGTATTTTCATCCTGTCTATCCTGCGATTCTGTCTAATAAAATTTAATCCAGTCTCCACTAAAAGTATTTGGTCGAATAAATTCGGTTGAGAAAAAAATCAGGTTTTTTTTTTATTTTTTTCCAGGGCATCTTTAATGGCATGCCAGGCCAGAGTGGCACATTTCACCCGCACCGGGAATTTCATTACCCCCTTTAAAGCTGCCAAGTCACCATGCTCATCTAGAGCGTCGGCAGACCTATCACCCCGCATGCTGTCCAGAACATCGTTAATAATCTTTTTGACTTCGGAAAGCGGTTTTCCTTTTATTTCTTCAGTCATCATCGAGGCCGAGGCCATACTGATTGCACATCCAGAACCGGTGAATTTCACTTCCTGAACGATATCATTTTCGTCTATCAATACCACCAATTTGATATGGTCACCGCATACCGGATTTTCTGATTCCACCACAACTCCCGACGAATCACCTTCACCGAAGTTATGAGGATGTTTATAGTGATCAAGAATAATATCCTGATAAAGTTCATCGAGTTCCATAGCCGAAAAACTCCCTTGCTTTTTTTAGAATTTCAATAAAACGATCCACTTCTTCATATGTGTTATAAAAATAAAAACTGGCGCGGGTAGTGGCTGGTATTCCCAGCTTGCGCATCACCGGTTGAGCACAATGATGCCCAGCCCGCACGGCAATACCCTCACTGTCCAGATACTGGGCCATGTCATGCGGATGGATCTGACCCAAATAGAAAGAAATTACAGCTCCCCGGAAAGGGGCCATTCCAAAAATTTTCATTTCTGGAATTTTCTGCATGCGTTCCAGAGCATACGTAGTCAATTTTTGTTCATACAGAGTAATTTTATCCATGCCAACCGCACGTAAATAATCCATAGCAGCTCCCAGACCAATGGCACCCGCAATGTTAGGGGTTCCAGCCTCAAACTTATGGGGGAGTTCATTCCAGGTGGCTTTATCCAGCCAGACTGAACTGATCATCTCTCCCCCACCCTGATAGGGATCCATATCTTCCAAGAACTTTTCTTTGGCATAAAGCACTCCAATACCGGTCGGTCCGCACATTTTATGTCCAGAAAAAGCTAAAAAGTCACAATCTAATTCCTGCACATCCGTCGGCAGATGCGGCACCGCCTGCGCTCCATCCAGTAAAACCGCGATACCATGGTCATGGGCTTTCTGGATAATTCCGCGCACCGGATTGATCGTCCCGAATACATTGGACATATGTGTGAGAGCAATCAGGCGAGTTTTCTCAGTAATCAGATGATCGAGATTTCCTATTTGCAGGGTGCCATTCGCTTTCGAAAAAGGAATAAAGCGCAGTACTGCCTCACGTTCTTTGGCTAACAATTGCCAGGGAATGAGATTGCTATGATGTTCCATTTCAGTGAGCACAATTTCATCACCACGGTTGATAAATTTTCTTCCCCAGGAATGAGCCACCAAATTGATGGCCTCAGTGGTGCCGCGAGTAAACACTATTTCTCGAGTACTGGGAGAATTGATAAATCGGGCTACTTTCTGTCGGCTTTCTTCGTAGGCGGCGGTGGCTCTTTCTCCCAACCGATGGATCGCGCGATGGACATTCGCATTCTGATGCCGGTAATAATTCAGCAAGGCATCAAGAACCGCCTGCGGCTTCTGGGTGGTCGCCGCATTATCAAAATAGATGAGGGATTTCCCTTTTCCATCGGAAGATGTGAAACGCTCGGACAAGATGGGAAAATCTTCTCTGATTTTCTTCACATTAATGATGGTTTGTGCCGACATGATTTCTGATTCTATAATTTGATCTGGCATTAGTCACCCCTGGTTCAGGAGATAGTTATAACTCTAAAAAAATATCTCCATTTTCAATTTTGACCCGATAAGACTTTACTGGCAGTACCGCTGGTAAAGATAAATTTTTACCAGTTTTGATGTCAAATAATGCGCCGTGCAGTGGACATTCTACTTTTCCATTTTCGATTTCACCTTCAGACAGGGCGGCTTCTTCATGTGAACACCTATCTTCTATGGCATAGTAACCATCATCTAATCGAAAAATAGCGATCGGTTTTTCCGCCCCACGATAAACCATCACCCTTCCTTTAAATTCGTTGATCGAAGAAATCTTCACCCAATTAGCCATTTCTAAATTCCTGCACTTTTTTCTGTTGATGAAAATTTTGAAATACTTCCTTTCTGAGATCCTCTAAGGTCAGCTGACCAAAAAGTTCCTCTATTTTTTCCTGCATAACTTCCATAGGATTTTTAATGATGCAAAAGGAGCGTTGTTCACATAACAAACGATTCTTTTTATAAATGCAGCTCACAATCTTGATTGGTCCCTCAATCGCATCATATACTTGCGTTAAACTAATTTTATAGATAGGTTCATGGATTCTATACCCTCCCTTCACTCCTTGCACGGAGCGGATTATTCTCCGTCGTGCTAATTGCTGCAATACTTTACCCATTAACTGTGGGGGAATGTGATAAGTTTGCGACAATTCCTTGGCGGTTGTTAATTGTCCATGATCTTTTTGAGACATATGCAACAAACCGATTAAAGCGTATTCAACTTTTTTACTCATTCGCATCATTTCTTAAATCCGACTAAAATAGTCCAATTTTTCAGAAATAATATAGAAAATGAAAGTGTCACAATCAATCGCTTCGTCAAATAATTGGTTGGAATAAAAATTTTCACTGCTAACAACTTGGAACCTGTATCAGTATACCTGCATATCCCGATACCGGTTTAATAGTGACAAAAAGCAGAAAGGGGGCAAGAAGTTATTGAAAATACCTTATACTTAAATTTAATCTTGACTTTTTTGTATAAATTAGTTATACTACAGTCGATTTTTTATTAAGGAACAGTATTATGCCTGATGAACGAAAAAAAATTGAGGACCAGCAGATCCTGGATAAAATCAGTAAAAGCGAATATAAATATGGCTTTACTACTGATATAGAAACAGAGACTGCCCCGAAAGGATTGAGTGAAGATACCATTCGTTTTATCTCAAGCAAGAAGAATGAACCACCTTTCATGTTAGAATGGCGTTTGAAGGCTTTTCGGCGTTGGTCAAAAATGGTTGAGCCTAAATGGGCTTTTGTTCAGTATCCACCTATCGACTATCAGAATGCCTATTATTATGCTGCACCTAAAACAAGGCCCACCCTGAAAAGCCTGGATGAGGTTGATCCTAAACTGTTAGAAACCTTCGAAAAATTGGGAATTCCTTTAGAAGAACAAAAGCGATTAGCCGGTGTGGCAGTGGATGCCGTTATGGATAGTGTCTCGGTCGCTACTACTTTTAAAAAAGAATTAGAAGAATTAGGAATTATTTTCTGCTCCATGTCAGAAGCTATTCAACGTTATCCAGAATTAATTCAGAAATATTTAGGATCGGTGGTTCCTCCCGGCGACAACTATTTTGCTGCTCTAAATTCGGCCGTATTTAGTGATGGTTCTTTCGCTTATATCCCGAAAGGGGTACGTTGTCCGATGGAATTATCCACCTATTTCCGCATCAATACGGCCAATACCGGACAGTTTGAACGCACACTTATCATCGCCGACGAAGGGGCCTATGTGAGTTATCTGGAGGGATGCACGGCTCCCATCCGCGATGAAAATCAGTTACATGCTGCGGTGGTTGAACTCATCGCCCATAAAAACGCCGAAATAAAATATTCCACTGTCCAGAATTGGTATCCAGGTGACGAGGAGGGAAAAGGAGGAATTTATAATTTTGTCACCAAACGCGGTTTGTGTGAAGGTGAAAATTCAAAAATTTCCTGGACACAAGTTGAAACTGGTTCAGCCATCACCTGGAAATATCCCAGTGTAATTTTAAAGGGTGATAATTCAGAAGGTCAATTTTATTCAGTCGCTTTTACCAATCATTTCCAACAGGCCGATACCGGAACCAAGATGATTCATGTGGGGAAAAATACGCGTAGCCGGATTGTTTCGAAAGGAATTGCGGCCGGTCAAAGCAACAACTCCTATCGCGGCCTTGTGAAAGTATATCCAACAGCCGAAAATGCTCGCAATTTCTCCCAATGTGATTCATTGCTGATCGGACACAAATGTGGGGCCCATACTTTCCCTTACCTTGAAATTAAAAATCCAACCGCGAAAGTAGAGCATGAAGCCACCACTTCCAAGATAGGAGAAGATCAAATCTTTTACCTGAATCAGCGGGGAATAGACAAAGAAAACGCAGTGGCTCTGGTGGTCAATGGTTATTGCAAGGAAGTATTTCGAGAGTTACCGATGGAATTTGCAGTGGAAGCCCAAAAGCTTCTGGCAATTAGTTTGGAAGGGAGTGTGGGATAGAGAGACGCTGTTAAATCGGTTAACGATATAACGGTGACCACTAAAGGAGGTAGAACATTATCCATAAATTCAAAACAAAAAAAGTGAGAGCATAGATGTTAGAGATAAGAAATCTTCATGCCAGGATAGAAGGAAATGAAATTTTAAAGGGAATCGATCTGGTCGTTAAGCCGGGTGAAATTCATGCGATTATGGGGCCTAATGGTTCTGGGAAAAGTACTTTAGCCAACATCCTGGCCGGACGGGAAGAATTTGAAGTTACGGAGGGTGAAATTCTTTTCTTTGGAAAAAATTTATTGGAGATGGCACCAGAGGAGCGAGCTCGCGAAGGTCTCTTCTTAGCATTTCAATATCCAGTTGAAATTCCAGGAGTCAGTATGGCCAATTTTTTAAAAGAGGCTGTCAATGAGATCCGCAAACATCACCAGCTTCCGTCACTGGATACACGTCAATTTTTACAAAGAATGCGAGAAAAACTTAAACTGGTGGAGATGGATGAAAAATTTCTCTCTCGTTCGGTTAATGATGGATTTTCTGGAGGAGAAAAGAAGCGCAACGAAATTTTCCAGATGGCCATGCTGGAACCCCGTCTGGCTATACTGGACGAAACCGATTCCGGATTGGATATCGATGCGCTGAAAATTGTGGCCAATGGAGTAAATCGTTTACGCACTAACGAGAATGCTTTCATTGTTGTCACTCATTATCAACGCTTATTGAATTACATCATTCCCGATTTTGTTCATGTCTTATATAATGGAAAAATTGTGGAATCGGGCGATCGTGAATTAGCCTTACATCTGGAAGAACACGGCTACGACTGGGTAAAAAATGAGTCAGAGATCAGTATCTAAAAAAATCAATGAACCAGAAATCTTAAAAAATCGTTTTTTAACTGAAGGAATAAAATGACAGTAGAAAATTTTCCTTTAAAAGATTGGCTAATTTTCAGTTTCAATAATATTGAAAATCGCTCGAATGGGAAGGTGGAAGATCCTATTCACCACCTGCGAAAAGAAGCGATTAATGATTTTGCTCAAATGGGATTTCCATCGACCCGACAAGAAGAATGGAAATACACCAATATCGAACCCATGCTGCAATATCAGTTTCGATTTTTTGAGAGCGAACATCAGATTCCAATTAAAACTGTTGAAAAATTTTTCTTCCAGAAAGATATTGCCGGTCGTTTAGTTTTTGTCAATGGAAAATACTCAGAAGCGCTGAGCCATTTCCAGGACCTGCCGGCAGGGGTGATTATTAAAAATTTTGAAGATGCTTTACATGATCATCCGCAAATGATTAGTAAATACTTTGCCACCGTTAACAGGAATGGCAAGGATACTTTTACTGCTTTGAATATTGCTTTTGCCAAAGAAGGACTTTTTCTTCATCTACCCCACGATATTATCATAGAAAAACCATTTCATATTCTCCATATTACCGATACTCCCAATGAACCTTATCAAGCTCATCCCCGGCACCTGGTAATTGTCGGGAAGAACAGCGCCTTAAAATTTATCGAGTCCCATCATGCCCTTTCCGGAGGCACATTTTTCCACAATTCCTTTTCCGAAATCATCCTGGGAGCCAATTCTCAACTTGATTTTTACAAAATTCAAGATGATGATCTGCAATCATTTCGAATACACCAGACTCACATTTACCAGGAACAACACAGTGTACTGAATTCTTTTAGTGTTGATCTGGGTGGTGCTCTGGTGCGCAATAATTTAAAAGTATCCCTGGATGGTGAAGGTAGTGAAACCAATCTTTATGGTTGTTATCTGGCGCATGGAAATCAGCTAATTGATAATCACACCGCTATTGAACATTTAAAACCTTATTGTCATAGTAATGAACTTTACAAAGGAATATTAGCCGGTCAGTCACATGGCGTATTCAGTGGTACGATCTATGTGGCACGAGATGCCCAGAAAACCAATGCTTTTCAATCCAATAAAAATCTATTGCTCAGTCAGCAGGCTGAGGTCAATTCAAAACCGCAATTAAAAATATTTGCGGACGATGTGAAGTGTACGCATGGTGCCACGATCGGTCAGTTGGATCAGGAAGCCATTTTTTATTTGCAACAGAGGGGTATTTCGGCTGAGCAAGCTCAGAGTCTTTTGCGATTGGCTTTCGTCCAGGAAGTGATTGAGAAAATACCTCTGGATGAAGTTCGTTCCTTTGTGCAAGGATTGATTGACCAACGTTTAAAAACCGTCTAAAAAAATGATTCGCTTATAAAGATGGCAACTCCCCCGATGGAAAAAGAAAAACTTGAAGCCCAGATCATTGAAATGATCAAAACCTGTTATGACCCAGAAATCCCGGTAAACATTTATGAGCTGGGTTTGATCTATGACATTCACATTGATGATTCTTATCAGGTTCATATCAAAATGACACTTACCTCTCCTGGTTGTCCAGTGGCCGGAACGCTGCCAGGTGAGGTTCAGGAGAAAGTAAAATCGATCCCGGAAATTAAAAATGTAGTTGTGGAAGTGGTGTGGGATCCGCCCTGGAGTCCAGACATGATGAGTGAAGAAGCCAAATTGGAATTAGGATTTATGTAAAAACCTCATCAAATAAAATCAAAGGTATAATGATATGGATAAATATAAAATTGATTATAGACCAAATTATGATCCGGCTGCCGTTCAATATATGAGAGATGAACTAACGGCTGTTGGATTTAAAGAATTGTTAACCATCGACCAGGTGGATCAAGCGCTGGGACAATCAGGCCAAACAGTCCTGCTGGTGGTGAATTCAGTCTGTGGTTGTGCGGCCGGGTCAGCACGTCCGGGAGTCGCCCTGGCTCTTCAGCATGTAACTATTCCAGATCAGCTGGTTACGGTTTTCGCTGGAATGGATAAAAAGGTAGTTGAATATGTTAGACAAAAATTTTTAACCCAGTATGTTCCCTCTTCTCCTCTTTTCGCGATATTTCGAGATGGAAACATCGAATTTATCATGGAGCGTAAGGATCTGGTTAATAAGACACCTGAGCAAATTGCGGAGAGTTTAAGGCGGGCTTTTGACGCCATCTGCTCCAGATCGGGCCCCTCTATAAGTCCAGAGAAATATGCACAATTAAGAAATGTAGTGAAATGCAGTTCTCATTTACCGAAATATCAGGATAATTGAGCAATGAAGATCACAGCCCAGGAAGAATACGGGATGCGTCTGCTCCTGCGAATAGCTATTGATCCTCATCAGGAAGGAATAACTATCACCCAATTAAGCAAACAGGAAGGCCTGTCCCCGCACTATGTGGCAAAAATTTGCCGCCATTTACGTCTAGCTGGATTTATCAGGAGCACCCGGGGTAAAGAAGGCGGATATTTATTGGCGCTTCCTCCAGAGCAGATTACACTCAATGAGGTTCTGATGACATTAGGCGGCAGGCTATTCACTCCAGAATTTTGCAACCGTCACACTGGATTATTAAAAAATTGTAGTAATTCATGCCTTTGCGAAATAAAACCTATCTGGCAAATGATCCAGCAAGCTGTCGATGACGTATTAAATCAATATACTTTGAAGGATTTAATGAACTCCGCCGCTAAAAATAATCAGCAAACCACAAACCCCACAAAAATAAGCAATAGAAAATTAGTCCACCGGGTGGTCAGGGATTGAAAATTTAATCATTAAAATCTGATAAGAACTTTTAAATGACAAGAAAAAGACTGATGGGAAATTATAAATATTCTGAAGTATTAGTGACTACTGAATGGGTCGCTGCACACCAGAACGATCCGAATATCAGGCTGGTAGAAGCGGATGAGGATGTATTGCTGTACGAAACCGGGCATATCTCAGGAGCACTAAAAATTGATTGGCAAAATGATCTTCAGGATCCAGTTATCCGAGATTATATTCGTCCAGAAAAATTTGAACAGCTGATGTCCAGAAAAGGAATTTCTCCAGAAAATCAGGTGATTTTTTACGGAGATAAAAACAACTGGTGGGCTTGCTATGCCTTCTGGGCTTTTAAATTATACGGGCACCAATATTGTTCTATTATGGACGGTGGACGTCAGAAATGGATCCAGGAAGGTCGTCCGCTAACGAAGGAGATTCCTCACTTTCCGGCTGTAAACTATAAAGTCCGTCAATTTAACGAAAAAGCAATTCGGGCTTTCCGTGAGGAAGTTCTTCTACATGTTAGAGCTAAAAAACCATTGATCGATGTTCGTTCACCACAAGAATTCAGAGGAGAACTTCTTCACATGGAGAGTTATCCACAAGAGGGTGCCTTAAGGGGAGGTCATATCCCGCACGCGCAAAATGTCCCCTGGTCTATGGCAGTAAACTCGGACGGTACTTTTAAATCCTATCAAGAGTTGCAGGCAATATACAAGAACATTGCTCACCTGAAACCAGAAGAAGAAATCATTACTTATTGCCGCATTGGTGAACGTTCAGCTCATACCTGGTTTGTACTTAAATATTTATTGGGCTATCCCAGGGTAAAAAATTATGATGGATCCTGGACCGAATGGGGAAATATGGTTCGAGCGCCAATTGAGAGATAAAAAAGATCAGATAAAATGGACCATCTAACGGTATAACGATATAACAGTGTAACGGTTAATCACCATCCCCACTTATCCTCCATGCCAAATTTGAATGACATTATTCGAGAGTTTCAGGAAATCGACGATGATTTTCGTCTGGACTTATTGCTGGATTATGCCGAAAAATTGCCAGTACTTCCCACCAAAATTCAAAATCGCATTCGACAGGAACAGCAACGCGTACCTGAATGTCAGACACCTGTTTATTTAGAGGTGACCGCGAAAGATCACGTTTTAAAAATCCAGGCGGATGTCCCGCCGGAATCCCCTACCGTGCGGGGAGTCATTTCCATATTATTGAAAGCTCTGGATGGTCGTCCAATCCAAGAAATTGAAGAAATTCCTACCGATTTATTAAATCGTTTAGGACTTCAAAACAAAATAGGATCGGTTCGTTTATTGGGAATTAATGCCATTCTCACCCGTCTGCGCCGCATGATTAAACAGGTAGTTTTCACCGAACAACTATAGTGTTATTCAAGGTGTAGGACAGAGCGGGCAATCCAACCAATGATGAAGGAAATAGCAGCGACACCCAGACTGATCGCCACCATCTCGCTGAAAAATTTTCGAAAAGGTATTTCTTTTACGACCGACACAAATTGGGCGAAAACCAAGACAATCAAAATGGCAATAGTTAAGGTTAGGCATAAAGCAAAGTAATAACTGGGCAGCAAAAAGTAAGGTAGTACCAATAAAATTACTACCACGATGTAGGTGATTCCGGTATAAAATGCTGCTTTCAACGGATCTTTGCTTTCCTTTTCCGATTTCTGAGACAGATACTCTGAGGCCGCCATAGAGAGCGAGGCCGCAATACCTGTGATCAAACCGGCTAAGCCTATCAGGCGAGTATTCTGCAAGGCCAGGGTCAATCCAGCCAGTGTGCCGGTTAATTCAACCAGAGCGTCATTAATGCCCAATACCATCGAGCTGATATACTTAATCTTCTGTTCATCGATCATTCCAATCAGCAACATCTCATGCTCATTCTCTTCCTTTATGATAGTGGGTGCCTCAGGAATCAGTGATCCAATCTGAGCATACGCTTCTTCAGCGCGCGCTTCTCCTCGTTCCATCATTTTTATGGCAAAGGTCAACCCAAAAACTCTGGCCATCAGCAGATACCAAAAAACCAAAAACCGATTAGGGCGGAACTCGGATCCGGTATATCTCTTCCAGGTCTGATAATGTTGAAATTCTTCCCGGGCGATCCGATGTAAAATTTCTCCATTTCCTTCCGAGATCTTCTCCGCTAATTTTTTGTAAACCGTGTATTCGGTCATTTCAGTTTTTTGAAAAATCTTCAAAATATTTAAAATTCGCGAATCGAGATTATTTTTTTCCATAAGCCACCAATGGTATTCAATTGATCTTGAATGGATAAAACCAATAGTTTTTATTTCACTTTAGACGTTAATTCATGCCAGGTGTCATAAGCCCGGCGCAGATGCGGAATAGTAATAGAGCCACCCACAATCAGACTAATGGATAAGGCCTCCTCCAGTTCAGCATTGCTCACCCCTTCTTCGAAACAACGAACGATATGATAGGTAATGCAATCGTCACAGCGTAAAACCAGCGAGGCTACCAGTCCCAGCATCTCCTTTATTTTCACAGATAAAGCACCGCCTTCCCGGTAAACCTGAGAATCGAGACTAAAAAAACGTTTGGTTTCCAATCCTGCATATTTCATTACCACCTCATTCAATCGTTCCCGTTCCTTTTTGAATTCAGCGACCGATTTTCGAGCAGACATAAAAATTCCTCCTTTTAAAATTAAAAAAGAATGGGTATTTAAAAACTTCTTTTTCCCTCACAAAAAACGACTCAGCGAACAATCATAACAAATAGATATTATTCTCACGACAACGCGTAATTATTTCATCAGGCCAGATGCTGCTCTGTACCTCACCAATATGAGCCTTGCGCAGATAAAACATACATAATCTGGATTGACCAATTCCTCCACCAATGGATTGAGGAAGCGACCCTTCTAACAATCGCTTATGGAAATAGAGGTTTTTCCGATCGAGCGCTCGCCGGATTTCCAATTGTTTGAGAAGGGTCGGAGCATCGACTCTGATACCCATCGAGGATAATTCAAGGGCACAATCGAGCACGGGATAATAGACAAGAATGTCCCCATTCAACCCTCGTCTCCCCTCCCCGGTAGGAGAATACCAATCGTCATAATCAGGTGCCCGACCGTCGTGGGGTTTACCATTTTTCAGATCAGCACCAATACCGATAAGAAAGACGGCTTTTTTTTCTTTACATATCATTTTCTCTCTCTGCAGAGGGGAATACTCTGGATAGGTCTCTGCTAAATCTTCAGAATGGATAAATGAAATCTTTTCTGGTAAGATCGGTTTTATTTCCGGATAAAGATAGCAAACATACTTTTCCGTCCGGCGAATGACTTCATAAATTTTGGTGACGATTTCCTTTAAAAAATTCAGATGTCGATCGTCAGGGGAAATTACTTTTTCCCAATCCCATTGGTCAACATATAATGAATGCAGATTATCCAAAATTTCATCGGGTCGGATAGCATTCATATCAGTATACAACCCCTCACCGACTTTAAAGTGATAGTCGGCCAGCATCAGTCGTTTCCACTTTGCTAACGACTGAACAATTTCGGCAGATAGATTATTCAAATCCTTAATGTAGAAAGAGATCGGCTTCTCTGTTCCGTTTAAATCGTCATTAATGCCAGTATGAGATTTAACAAACAGTGGAGCCGTCACTCGAATAAGGTTTAATTCAAAAGCCAGATTGGTTTGAAAGAATTCCTTTATATAACGAATAGCTCTTTCGGTTTGCTTTAAATCAAGGATCGAAGCGTAACCCGAAGGAATAATCACTTTTTCAGCCATATGATTTTCTCTCCAATTATCATCATGAATACCGCCTTTATTTTTCAAGCAGATATAAAATCTAATTTCGGTTCATACCACAAGCGCGAAAAGGAATGATCATTCATTTATCATAAAATAAAAAATTAAATATGAATGTAAACCTCTTATTTTTTTCATGACCTTTCTAAATTTTTAATTGAATTGACATTCATAGTGAATATATGTAGATTTTTTATTGATGAAATTGCATTTTATCTTTCATAAAAATATTTTTGAACTGACTGTTTCATCCATATTCGCTCTCGAATTTTAGTAGTGACTTTGCCTGAAGTGATCGACAACAATGATCAATCGATCTCACAATTCATATTTACATTATTGAAATTTAAAAAGGATTCAAATATTTCCAAATATAAAATACAAGGAGATTCATTGTGGCTAATGCAAAATTTACACTTCCCTTACCGCCTAATGAACCGGTGCGATCGTATGCACCAGGTTCACCTGAAAAAATTCAGTTGAAAGCCAAGTTGAAAGAGATGCGTGAAAAGCAGATTGAAATTCCGCTGATCATTGGAGGAAAGGAAATAAAAACCGGTAAAAAAGGGAAATGTGTGCTCCCCCATAATCACCAGCAGGTAGTGGCTGAATATCACCAGGCGTCTGAGAAAGAGGTAAATCAAGCAATTCAAGCAGCCATCGACGCCCAGAAAAAGTGGGCAGCCATGCAGTGGTACGATCGGGTTGCCATTTTTATGAAAGCAGCGGAGTTCCTTGCCGGTCCCTGGCGCGATACCTTAAATGCGGCAACCATGTTAGGTCAAAGCAAAAATGTTTTTCAGGCTGAAATTGACGCCGCCGCTGAGTTAACCGATTTCTTCCGATTCAACTGCTATTATGCCATGCAAATTTTTGAGCAGCAACCGCCTTATTCTCCGCTGGGAACCTGGAATCGCATGGAATACCGTCCATTAGAAGGTTATATTTTTGCCGTGACTCCTTTCAATTTTACCTCTATCGCCGGTAATCTTCCTTCCTCTCCAGCTATCATGGGAAATGTGGTTTTATGGAAACCTGCTTCCAGTGCCGTGTACTCGGCTTATTTTCTCATGCGCCTCTTTCAGGAAGCGGGACTTCCAGATGGAGTAATTAATTTTGTTCCAGGATCGGGAAGTCAGGTGGGAATCCCGGCCCTGAATTCACCGCATCTGGCCGGAATTCATTTCACAGGCAGCACCTCTACTTTTCAGAGCATGTGGAAAACGGTTGGTGACAACATCGGTACCTATTATGGATATCCACGGATTGTGGGTGAGACCGGTGGCAAGGATTTCATCTTTGCTCATCGCAGCGCTGATATTCCCGCCCTGGGGGTGGCCTTGATTCGCGGTGCTTTTGAATATCAGGGACAAAAATGTTCAGCCGCTTCCCGTGCCTATATTCCCAAATCGATCTGGGCGGATCTGAAGTCCTATCTGCTGAGCGAACTACAGACCATTAAAATGGGAGATGTTGAGGATTTCACTAACTTTATGAATGCGGTTATTGATCGAGGTGCTTTTACCACCATCACTGAATATATCGAATATGTAAAAAAATCGAAAGCGGCTGAAATTATTTTTGGTGGCAATTATGATGATAAAAAAGGATTTTTCATCGAACCAACAGTGGTCGTAACCCAAGATCCGAAATTCCGCACCATGCAAGAAGAAATTTTTGGTCCGGTGCTCACCATTTATGTCTATGAAGACCACCAATTCGAAGAAACTCTTCATCTGTGTAATGAGACCTCTCCCTATGGATTGACCGGCGCGGTATTTTCGCAGGATCGTTATGCCCTGGAATTAGCCGATAAAATTTTGGTCAATGCCGCTGGCAATTATTACATCAATGATAAACCTACTGGTGCTGTGGTTGGTCAACAACCCTTTGGGGGAGGGCGAGCCAGCGGAACCAACGATAAAGCCGGCAGCCTGCTCAATTTAATCCGCTGGGTAACTCCGCGAACGATTAAGGAGAATTTTGTTCCCCCCAGAGATTATCGCTACCCGTTCATGAAAGAAAAGTAATTCTCAATTTTTAACTCATAAATAACCCGCTGGACTTTCAGCGGGTTATTTTTTTTAACAGAAAATTTTTACTTCACGATAATAATCGAAATCCGTTATTTTAACTCTGGTTTCTTAACCTCTTTAATAACCGGAGATCTTCTTTATAGGCTTTCTCTCCACCTGGTATTTCTAGAATAAAAGGAATTTTCTGCAGGTCCGGATCTTTTATTAATATTGAAAAACCTTTTAAACCGATTCTACCTTTTCCTATACGGTCATGACGGTCAATCCGGCTTCCCAAATCTTTTTTACTATCGTTGGCATGAATAATCTTTAATTTCTGAAGACCAATGATTTTATCAAATTGTTTCTTGCTGATTTCCCAACTCTTTTGAGTGCGCAGATCATATCCCGCCGCAAAAATATGCGCCGTATCCAGACATACTCCGATTTTTTCATTGCCCCCGCTGCGATCAATAATATACTTCAGCTGTTCAAAAGTATAGCCTAAATGACTCCCCTGTCCGGCGGTGGTTTCCAGTAGAAGCATGGTTTTGTTCCGCTCCATTTGCTTGAAAATTTTGTTCAGACTATCGGCAATTTGATTCATTCCCTCTTTCTCCCCTCTTCCTAAATGAGCACCCGGATGCATTACCAAATAAGGAATCTCGAGTAATTCACAGCGTTGCAATTCATCAATTACAGCGGTAAAAGATTTTTGAAATATGATGGTATCGGCACTGGCCAGATTGATGAGATATGAGTCATGAACAACCACTGGGAGTACTTTTGTTTCACGAACCGCCTGTTTGAATCTGGCAACTTCTTCTTCGGCCAAAGGTTTACTTTTCCATTGAATCTGACTCTTGCTAAAAAGTTGTACAACGTCACAACCAATCTTTTCCCCTGAATATATCGCATTGAGTAATCCACCCGCAATGGAAGTGTGCGCTCCCAGCGGAGGACAATTTTCAAATTGGAAGAAAATGAATTTAGAAAAATCACGCATGGAGATAATAAGATAACAAAGGACTTCTTACAATTTTATTTTCTCAATGAGGATAGCTCGTTATTAAACGGATAATAAATATTTTTCTCGCCATAACGATCAATTTTTATGGTGGGGAAAAAATAATATCTTCAGCTCTCCATTTTATCCTGTATAGTATGATAATAAATTTTCAGGATTTTAGTCAGTGGCATGTCAATCCATTCCCCAATCATTAAACGATTACCGCTCACTTTTCCCAATTGATTTAAAGGTACCTGCTGTTTCTTAAAAAAATCTTCCAGCGCTTTTTTATGATGTGGTGCAATGGATATTACAACCCGTGATTGTGATTCACTAAATAATAACCATTCTGGACGCAAGGAACTTTCCGGGAGTTGAACCACTGCACCCAGAAGCTTATTTTTATTGATGATACAGGCTTCGGCAAGGGCCACTGCTAATCCTCCATCGGAAACATCATGGGCCGAGGCAATCCATCCATTTCGAATAGCTTGCAATAAAACCTGTTGCAGGTGCAATTCTTTTTCCAGATCAATTTGTGGACAGTCACCCGTCACCAGATGATAATATTCTTTCAAAAATTCACTGCCACCAATATCCATACCGGTCTCACCAATAAGATAAATCAGATCTCCTTCTTTCTTGAATTCAGCGGTTGTTATATCCTTTATGTCATCTATGACTCCCACCATTCCAATCACAGGGGTAGGATATACGGCGCTATCTGGACTTTCATTATAGAAGCTAACGTTACCTCCAGTGACTGGCGTGTCGAAAACGCGACAGGCTTCTCCCATCCCGGCTACTGCTTCCCGGAATAGATAAAACATTTCTGGTTTGTAAGGATTACCAAAATTTAAGCAATTCGTGATCGCCAGCGGTTGGGCACCGGTACACACCACATTGCGAGCCGATTCTGCTACTGCGATTTGTCCCCCGCGCCGCGGATTTAAATATACGTAGCGACCGTTTCCATCGGTCTTCATTGAAATCGCCTTTCGGGTTTTCTTGATTCGAATGACTGCCGCATCACCTCCGGGTAGGACAGCGGTGTTGGTACGCACCATGTGATCGTATTGCTGATAGACCCACTGTTTAGAAACAATATTGGGCGACGATAAAACTTTCAGAAAAGCCTTTGATAGATCTTTTACCTTTTCCAATTTGTGGAAATCATATTTTTGCACTTCATCCAGATAGGCAGGTCGTTTATATTCACGATGATACACTGGTGCGCCTCCACCCAGCACACAATGATAGGGCGGTACTTCTGCCACCTTTTGACCTTTATAATAGACTTTAAGAACAGGTTCATCTGTCACAGTGCCGATTTGTTCGCAAATCAATTCCCATTTATTGCAAATTTCTTTGATGCGTTTTTCTTGCCCCTTTTTTCCCACGATGAGCATTCGCTCCTGTGATTCGGAGAGCATAATTTCATAAGCGGTCATCCCCCCTTCCCGCACTGGCACTTTATCCAGATCGATAGTCATTCCGCTTTTCCCGCGGGCGCTCATTTCAGTCGTACAGCAGGTTATTCCGGCGGCTCCCATATCCTGAATTCCCACCAGAATTTTTTCCCTAATCATTTCCAGACTGGCTTCCAGTAAAAGTTTTTCACTGAATGGATCGCCCACCTGGACATTGGGTCGGCGCTCCTCTGATTTTTCGCTCAACTCCTCGGAAGCGAAAGTTGCCCCATGGATGCCATCTCGCCCGGTGCGAGAACCGATGACAAACACTGGATTCCCCTCTCCTCTGGCAATCGCCGAAGCCGTCTGGTTATGTTTCACAATTCCTACCGTCATGGCATTCACCAGCGGATTATTGCTATAGCAATCTTCAAAATAGACTTCTCCGGCCACGGTAGGAACACCCAAGCAGTTGCCATAGTCACCAATACCACGCACCACTCCGTCGAAAAGATAACGGTTGCGGGCTTTATCCAGATGACCAAACCGCAGTGAATCCAGAGCGGCAATTGGTCGGGCACCCATGGTGAAGATATCGCGCATAATACCTCCCACTCCAGTGGCAGCTCCCTGGTAGGGTTCCACCGCTGAGGGGTGGTTATGACTTTCAATTTTGAAGCACACTGCCAGTCCATCCCCGATATCAACTAGTCCAGCATTCTCTTCGCCTGCTCCCACCAACAAGCGCTTCCCGGTGCGCGGTAATTTCTTCAATTCTGCGATTGAATTTTTATAAGAACAATGCTCGCTCCACATTACCGAAAAAATACCCAGCTCCGTAAAAGTAGGAACGCGACCCAATATTTTCAGAATGTGGTCATACTCTTCTTCACTGAGTCCGTGCTGTTTGGCTAAATCCAGCGTGACCTTTGGTTCATGCATGAAGATTCTCTCCGCTTATTTATAAAGATTAATTTTACCGAAAATATATTTTTCAAGCAAGGATTGTAAAAAATCTTTTGGGGTTTTTCACAAAAATGTATATGTAAACAAAATTTCTTCCAAGGATTCTTTAAAGGAAGTTTTCAAAAACAGATACCATTATTTTATGAACATTTCACTCCAAAAAAGTTTATTCAGAGAAATTTCAGATCGGATGTGAAGGAATGAAAAAAAATTGGTTACCAGTACTCACACTTCCAGGAATATAAAGTTTTTATATTTTTTTATTGTTCACCTACCTGATGCTTACAACGTATTGTAGATGACCAATTTCCAAGATAAGGTATGTATTAGTATAAAGTACCGAATTTTCTTTTATTATTTAGTGAAACAAATTGAAAGTAAAAATGGTTTGTATCTACACCTTTAATTATTTAAAATAATTTTTACTTTAATAAAAAGGAACAGCATGGCTATTCAACCTAAATTTAAAGATGAAGGTGAAGCTCTGGTTAAACTGGCAGAAGCTTATAACAAAATAAATCAGGAAATTAAAAAAGTCATCATTGGTCAGCAGGAAATTATTGACCAGCTATTGATTACCCTTTTTTCTCGCGGGCATTGTTTGATTGTGGGGGTACCTGGTCTGGCCAAAACTTTATTGATTAGTACTCTGGCTCAGGTATTGGATCTAAAATTCAGCCGCATTCAGTTCACTCCCGATCTGATGCCATCTGACATCACCGGGACTGAAATTATTGAGGAAGATATCAGTAGTGGGAAAAAATCATTCCGTTTTGTAAAAGGACCGGTTTTTGCCAATATCATTCTGGCCGATGAAATTAACCGCACTCCACCCAAGACGCAGGCGGCTTTACTGGAAGCCATGCAGGAGCATAAAGTAACCGCCGCCGGAGAAACGTATATTTTGCCCGAACCTTTTTTTGTGCTAGCCACCCAGAACCCCATTGAACAGGAAGGCACTTATCCATTGCCCGAAGCTCAATTGGACCGCTTTATGTTCAATTTATGGATTAATTACCCCAATTTTTCCGAAGAGATAGAAATCGTTAAATCCACCACCAGTGATTATTTACCGCAATTAAATAAAGTGATGGATGCGGAAGAAATTTTAGGCTATCAGGACGCCATTCGCAAAATTCCGGTCGCTGACAATGTCATTGAATATGCCGTCAGGTTAGTTGGACAAACCCGTCCCAATAATGCCAACTCACCGGATTACATAAAAAACTGGATCAACTGGGGTGCAGGGCCACGAGCTTCACAATATCTCATCCTGGGCGCTAAAACCCGAGCTGCTCTGCAAGGTCGATTCACTCCTGCCATCGAAGATGTCAAACAATGCACTCTGCCCGTATTGCGTCACCGCCTGGTGACTAATTTTAATGCCGAAGCTGAAGGAGTGGATACTCTTCACATCATTGAAAAATTAATGTCTGATAATAGTTAACTCACGCTTAAAAATTGAGGGCGAAGGCTATCGCTTGCTGATCTCCCTTAAGCGATGGAGAAAATAGAGAACCTCGCTGCAGGCGATTCCGGAGGGATTATCATTCTTATTCTGTGATGCTAATCCATCTGCTACTTGGTAACTGGAAATATATCCCAGCACTCCATGACTGAGTTCACTCTCAAACTGTTTGGAAATATTCTGGAAATACTGTAACAGAAAATCTTTCTCTTTCATTAGTTTTTCCCAACCATCCAGATAATCTCCAATTAGAATGGGGGAAAATACATATTCGAGATGGTCTTTACTCCGCAGCGGAAAGGTAACTCCATTCTCATTTAAGAATTGTTTGATGAGTAATCGATAAAAAATTTGAGCCGGCTTTTCTTCCAATAAAGGAAAGGGAAAAGTGAGAGCAAAAATCATAGAGGGATGAAAAGCATATCCATACTCTTCAATAGCTTGATAAGGATTTGCTACCACTCCCCGTACATATTTTTGGTAGAAATGCTGTTTAATTTTTTTTACCCAGCGGTGATATCTTTTCACCCGAACTTTTTTCAGATCAGCCAGCTGAAGAACCATGTGCAGTGAATTATACCAAAGGACATTTAAAATAAAATTCTGGCGCAAAGGATAGAAGACCTCATGATCACTTTTAGGTTGCACATCGGATTTTCGATATTGCCTCTCCAACAAATTATGGGATTTCAGTTTGTAAAATATAAGCTTATCCCGGCGAATCAATTCTAAAATCTCCAGCATAATTTGAATGGAGGTGAGCACCGCTTCTCCTTTTTCATGAAACTGGTGATACAGGTACAGAAAACGGATGACTAAAAAGGGAGTTGCAGCATCAATTTTAACCTCTTTGACCATTCCCTGAAACAGTTCTTCCAAATTATAACTTTTTAATAAAAACACCAGGGCATCGTAAAATTTAGCAATTTCACTCTTTTCTATTCCACTCTGTAGCAGACGAGTAATTATTAAAAGATGCACAGATAAGTGAAGCTCATGATCAAATAAATTACTGCTGAAAAATCGGTTTTTAGCAAGCTCGAGACGCAGGAAGTGATGAACTTTGCCGAATAAATAATTCACTTTTTCATTCCGTTTGGCGCTGGCTCTCAAGAAGACTGAGCGCTTTTCTTTTTCCTTATCCATTAAATTTCTCAACTGATCAGGATCTGACTCATCCAATGAAATGGAAAGATAAAGTTGGCTGTCATGGTACAGAGGAAATTCAAAAAAACCTGGATTCAACAAGTCTTCTGGATTTTTATCAGAATCCGGGTGCCGGCGATAAACAAAATTATGATACCACATCGGATTATTGATAAATTGACCATCAGAATATTGCATAAACACTTCAGGAAATTCCGGATTGGGAAGAAAGCGAAATTGCTTTCCCAAAATAAAAACCTCTGTATTTTCAAAGATTTCAGGATTGACTTGTGCGTCTATATAACGAAAAGCAAAGAAAGGTCGAATAACCAACCGACTACCCTGAGGAATCGGCCCATTGAAATGATAACACAGAATAAGCTGAGGTTTATCCCGAAGCAGACAGAGCGACTTTTCGATTCGGGTTCCATGATAGGAAAAAATAAAAGTCGGAAAGGGATCTAAATTGAATTTTTCTATATACTTCAATCCCTCAAAAATCGGATGATTCCCGTATTCGACATTATAGATAGGGATGGATTCTTTATTTAAAAATACCTCCTCCTGCAGATGAGAGAGAATCAATAAAGGTTGATTGGTTGATTTGGTCGATATCAGAAATAATCCATGCTTTTTTCTGGTATTTAATCCCAGAATGGTCGAGGACGCATAAGTTCCATTCCCATCCAATTCCACCCATTCTCTGGAAAAGGCACTTTCCAGATCTGTCAATTCTGGTCTGTTAAAAGATATAATCATTCATCGACCCGAATATGGTTATCTGCTAAATTCATCTCTCCTAACTCAATAAGATTAAACAAAATATCGCTTCAATCGCTCGCTTCTAACGTTAACACGGTCACAATTTTTACAACCGAATTTTGAGTTTACGAATATTTAAGTATTATACTCACACCTACTCTGATGGGAACCAATTGATAATTTGCTGCAGAAAGAATGAGATCGCAGTAGGTATAATGGATTCCGGGACATCGAACAGGGAGGTATGGAGAGCAGGTGTCTGATCGCCTTGTGAGATGCCAAAGCGCACCAGAGCGCCGGGGATCTGCTGGCTATACCAGCCAAAATCATCTCCGCCCATCGATCGATAATCGGATTCTACCACAAATTCAAAATCCCCTGCAACCGCCATATTTTGACAAAATCGATCGATAATTTTTTTATCATTATATACCGGTGGCGAACCGCGATGAACATGGAATTTGATTTTAACCCCACTTTCAGTTTCAATCAGTGAATTGATTCGCTCAATATCTTGCAGATAATTCTCCCAATTTTTGTAATCGGTGATGCGCAAGGTGGCACCTAAACTGGCTCGCTCCGGAATAACATTATAAGCAATTTGATCTGAATGGAAATTAGTAAAAACCAATACTACTGGATAAGCAGCAGAATTCCAACGCCGCTCACTTATCTCCTGCAGAAAATGGATGATTTTCTGACCGGCCATTATGGGATTATTCCCCAAATGAGGACGCGCCGAATGAGCTGATTTCCCGGTCAGTTCCCACTCCAATTTAATGCTCTGAGCATTCACCCAGCCAGCGGTTAAACCAATGGTATCCAATGGGAGCAAAGGTTCCACATGTAGAGACCAGATGGTCTGGATATTTTTCAGGACACCCTTTTCTATCATGAGTGGAGCCCCACTGGGAATGGGCTCTTCAGCCGGTTGAAAAATTAATCGAACATTCACCGGGATCGACCAGGGTTGCTTGAGCAGTACAGCGGCGATTCCACATAGGACAGTGGCGTGAACATCATGACCACAGGCATGGCATACCCCTGAATTATGTGAGCGATATGGAACGTCTTTTAAGTCGGCAATGTCTAAGGCATCAATATCCGCACGCAGGGCAATCCAGGGCAACTGCCTATCAAAACAGAGATGAGCTACCAATCCGGTGGGTAACGGACGCTCAATTTCCGTGCAACCAACTGATTCTAAAAAACGAAGTATTTTTTCAGTTGTCTTGAATTCCTGAAAACCGATTTCTGGCTCCTGATGTAAAGCTCTTCTGAGGGTAATTAATGCCGGGAAAAACTCATCAATGATTTCTTTAAATTTTGGTGGCAAAGATATTGGACTTTTTTTCACTTTGCACCTTTACTGGTTGCGAAGGCGTCTAATAATAAACTCAAATGCAAGAGGAAACAAGAGGTTTCGTAGAAAAACAAATAAAAATTTATATGCAACATTCAATTCTCGTCCTCGTCTATTATGCTATAAAAAATGGAGGATAAATAATGAAAAAATCTTTAACCATTTATATTATTTTGTTATTCACCATGTTCAGCAACTCCTGTGACACAACCACTGTTAATCGTTCACTGACTATTCCTGACGGTCAGAAGATTAACGAAGACCTGAGCTCGGTGAATGGCAGCATTGAGGTGGGAGAAAACTGTTTGATTAATGGCGATTGTCAGACGGTGAACGGTAGTATCAAAATTGGAAATTTTTCAAAAGTAAAAGAGGTAAAGACCGTTAATGGTAACATCGAGCTGGGCGAAGGCGTGGAGGCAGATGGGGATATTGATCTGATCAATGGAAATGTACAGGCCAAAACTGGCTCACATATCTCCGGCGATATTACCAACATAAATGGAGAGGTTGCGCTTTTTCATACCATTGTCCAACAAAATTTGAGCATAGTAAATGGAGATATACTATTAGACGATGGAACAGACGTCAAAGGTGATATCATTATCCGCGGAAAACCAGGAAAACATGCCCAGGTAGTAAAGATCGAGATAAAGAACGGGTCAAAAGTTCAGGGAGATATCAAAGTAAAAGATTCCAGAAAAAAAGTTGAAGTTTATCTCTCTGAAGACAGTAAAATCTTCGGTGAAGTTATTAACGCTACTTTAATCAAAGGCAGCAATTAAATTACAATCAGTTTTGAGCAGTCACGGTATTGAACGGTATAATGCCATATCGAATGGATTCGTAGATTGTGTTAAGGTATATCACCGATAATCTAGTCCAGAATAGTTAATTGCAAATGAAAGATGATATAAGCGCAGACCGATATGCGCAGGTGAGATGAATTATTTCTTCTCAAAAAGTCTTATATTTCATTACTGAAAAATGAAAATCATTTATCAAACTTAAATCCAACATTTTCCTATCTCTGGTACCTCCATAAACCTGAAGAAATTTTATATTTTTATCGTCATTCATTGCTGTCTACAGTAATTAAGTAGGTACTGGCGAGCTACAGACCTATCGTCCCTTGGAGACCAACTTTTTGAAAATCTACATCATATTTGTTGTTGTCAAAAATATATACACATAAAACCTTATTTCTGACAAGAGTGATCGTCCTTATCTTTTTTATCAAAGGGACTTATTCCTTTAATTCTGCCGATTTCCTAAATGTGATTTCGGAAAGTATTTTTATTAGATTTTTAGGGGAATTGAATCTTTAGATTTCGATGAAGAATGGCGGAACACAACATTTTCTTGCTGCTTAATTCGATGAATCAAGTCATTGAGGAAAGAATTATTCCTCTTACGATTCAGCACTTTTTTAAAAATCATTGATTAGACGGAAATGAATTTTACCTTCGCTGAAGGATAATCCTTTGGCCAGTCCATAATCCACTTGCAGGATGCCAAGCGGAGCGGGAAAACTAATCCCTACTCCATAACCGGTTAAGATTTCATCCTTGTAGACAGGCAATTTTCGTTCATAGTATCCCAGGTCGGCAAATACAAATAGTCGCGACAGAGGACCGAGAAGAAACCGATATTCCAGATTACTCCATCCCACCTTTTCTCCATAAAATTGATTTTCTCGGTAACCACGCATGGTGGTTGCGCCTCCAAACCAGAACATATCAGGCGGTCGCACCATTTGACCCTGATGGCCAATAAGTATCCCCTGCACCTGCCAGGCTATTACCTGACGCGGGAAAATGCTGACGAATATTCCCAGCTGTCCGCGCACTTTGGTTACCCGGATTTTAGCAGGGATGGAATCCTGTTGTAAAAGATAAGTCGGACCCACGTTTCGTTGCGTACCATAATCATAATGCAACGAGAAGAGTAACCCTCCCTGCGGATTATAAAAATCATCCCGGGTATCCCATTGAATCCCCAATTCTGTATGAATTGCTCGGGTCTGTGGCAATCGCTGAATGATGCTGGCCAAAGAATCCGGAAAAACCTCCCGGTTATAAAAACGGACTGTACCGCTAAGCGATTCATTTAATGGAATCTCTCCATTCAAGGAATATTCCCATTCAATATAGGTGGTATCGCGAATAAGGCGATGGAACATCCCTCCCAGATGCAGAGGCAATCCCACTAAAAAAGGTTCTCGATACCTGGTCTGAAAATTTTCCGAATATTTGTCTGGTTTTTGCCAGAACACATCCAACCGTCGACCCGTACCGAATAAATTTCGTAAACCGATGTTGAACATCCCGCTGAAATATCCTCTCTGGGAAGGATCATTGATCGGCGGCGGAATATATCCGACTATTCCATCAAAAATAGTAGAAGGCGCTTTTTCATAATTTAATTTTAAATAATACCGGCCATCATTTGCCAAAAAGATTTCTGAAGGTTGAGCAGTCTTAATAAAATCCTGTCGTTGAAGAATCCGTTGGTAACGAGCAATACGTTTTTCTCTATATTCTTCATTGATCTTAAAATTGAGAACTCTTTGTATATAACGAAGATCTTCTTTCGCCTTCAGGGGTAGCTTAAGACCATGGAGCCGGACTTTTTGTCCCGGATTAATCTGAATTTTTAAGATAAATCCAATCTTATTTTCATCTTTAAGCGAATCGAGTTGAAAACCCTCTGTTTCAATCTGACATAATGGGTATCCGTTGTTCTCAAAAATTCCGACAATTTCCCTGAAAATTGATTGCTGTAAATTTTTAGTATACAGCCTACCCACCCGACTGGCAGTCAGAAACTCAATTTGTCGTTCATATTTAGCGCGCATAGAATCCGGAATTTGGACTTCCAGCTCTGTAAGAATAAATTGAGGACCCGGTGAAAGATAAAGTTGCAAGATTGCCCTGTGCTGTACGCCTGTATCTTCAATAACAAATGAATCGCGTTTTGCCAAATAGTATCCGGCTTCCTGATATTTCTGAATAATCTCTTCAGTGATCTGATCAATGAGCAGTTTATCTATTTTTCGATTCTGATAGGCGTTCCAGGAAATTTTGAGCCCTTCAGCAGCAGAAGTGGTTGAATGTAAACGCAGATCGGTAAGAGTATACCCTTCAGGAATTGGTGACTCTTGTGCCATTATTACTTTCGGGCCCATTTCGATCAACCATAAAAGTATTAAAAAAATTTTCCAGAACTTTTTATTCATCAAGGTTATTTCTCTCTCAACTAAAAAAATGCTCTTACTTCAGCCTGTCCGATAAAAATAGAACGCCATGCACCGGCATCTCTTCGACCCGAGAGATTGAAAGTGGTGGTAACATTATTTGAAATAAAATATTCAAAGCGAAAATTACCCGACCAGGAGATTCCTTCCTTTTTGCCCTTTCCCATTTCGAAAGGAAGAGGTCGGTTGAAAGGATTTTCCAGGATCCACACTTTCAGAACATTAAAACTGAGTTGTATCCTGGAGCGGCTAGCCACCGCATAATTGACCTGTGGCCGAAATTCAATGAAGGCTACTTTTACCAGATTTTCCGGCGCTCGATCCTGCTGATGAGCGCCTTCTAACCGTCCCTGAATTTGCCAGGCATACACCGGTCGATAGTTTAAGGTAGCAGCTATCAAATGACTTAATATATCGCGGCTTCGGCTGGGAACAGCAGCAACCTTACGAGAAAGTAAGTTGTTTTGATATTCCAGTTCCTGTGAAAGTTTTCTCGCTACCAGACTTTGCCGCCAGCTGATGGAACGATCCCAACTTCGACGAGTCTCATTGAAACCACTATCCAGAAATTCATTGGATAAATTATCCCGATAGCGACTGCGTAAAGTAATTCCGAAATTTGGATTGCGTTCAAAAAAGTATATATCCTGATCAATAACATAAATCCCGCGAACCGTGTAGGTGGTGTTGCGGAATTTTTCCAGATTTAAAAGATAAAGCTGCCAGATATCCGGTTCCCTGCTTTTTTCATCCACTTTCAGCGAAGAGAAGAATGAAATATTTCTCCATATCTTATCAAAACCCTTATACTGGAGTTTATCAGCCTTGGGGCGATACCGAATTTGCCAACTAGCTTCCACATTGGTTATCGATTCAAACTTTCCGCTGGGAATAATGACTAATAAATAATCTCCCTGAGGATCAGGAACGTACTCCTGTAATTGTTCATCCCAGCGATAATTGCCACGATTCTCACCCACTCGAAAAAATACTTTTTCCTGGAGCGCTTGTAACTCACTGCCAGCTCGATATTGCCAGCGACTGTCAATTGTTCTACTCTCATTTATATATTGCAATTCTAAACGTCCCAGATGACTTCGCTTATTCGCCCAGGAAGTATCCTGAAATTGGGGATCAGGCTGATAAATGGAAATGCTATCCGAAGGCATTTTTTTAAAAAAATCTTCAAAATCCTTGGAGCGAAATATAAAAGCTAACCGTCCCTGCCAATGGTTCATTTGAACAATATCACCTTGCAAAGAATGTGTGAAAGAGCGGGATAATTTTAATTTCTGCTGCCAAACCCTTGGATTATACAAACGATCATCCCGTACCTGGCTGAAGATGTGCCATTTTATTCTAAATAAATTTCTCAACTTCATGCCGGCTTCACTGGATTGATAGGAAAAACCAGTGACAATTGCGGGATTATTTTCAACTTTTCGATCTTCCTGGCGGAATTGAAGATATGGGAAAACTCCTCCAATCTGTTTTCCCACACCTGCCCCACCTCGCCACCAATCACTCTTTTGATTGATACTCTGACTCGACACCCACTCATAATACCCGTTACTTTTCAGCCGGAGAGAATCCAGCAGAGCTGCCTCACCTCTGGCACGATGAGAAGAAACGTGATTCCCGCGCTCAATGACTCCACCCTCAACTTTAAATTGCAGAGAAGGTCCCGGAAAATAAAAAAGTGATGTCTCTAGCGTATTTTCATCGGAGGCTAACTCGATACTTTGCAGATTCCATCGATAATTGAAGGCCGGCTGAAACTGACGGTCAAGTGGAGCGAATTCCTTTTCTTGATATTTCCATCTGACTTGCCAATTCACCAACCCCATTCTGTGCCCAAATAAACGGGAGGAATCATTTAAATAATTAGAAGCGACATGAAACGCTTTACCGAAATTATCCTGATCATTTATCTCGGAAAAGATATTCTGATCGAAGCTGGTTAATGCTCCTTCTCCACTGATAAGAAGATGGGATCCCAACCGATAACTTAAACTTGCATTTGCCATTTTCTTATCACCAGCCAGAGGTATGAGTCGGACAGGAAGATATTCGCCATTCCCTGGACCAACAAAGCGATAAACACCCAATCGCTCCCGAATGTAACTTCCTTTTCCCCTTCCCACATTACTAAACTGGATGTTGAAATCACCTTCCCCTTTCCCTCGATAGAGAAAATAATGGTAAGCCTGATTATTCAACAGGGTATCTCTTTTGACATACACTCCCAGCCCAGCACCCACCGAATCGACTCCGCTCACAGTGGCTTGCAGTGGATTGTCCCCTGCGCTGGCCAGTGCCTCTTTTTCCTGGTCGGTGAGGGGCGAACTATCCTCTAAAAGATTATTGGTATCATCCCATTCTCGAAATAGACGGATATCATAACTGAGTCCATCACGCAATGACTTTTTTTCAGAGGAAAAACCGATAAAATTTTTCCCATAGCGCTGGAAATTATTAGAGTACTCAAAATCCACTTCCAGCCGGTCTTCACCAGTGATCAACAAATTATTGGTAAACGTAATCTGTCCCAGACTATAATCGATGATATACTGATTATTTTCTCCGCGATTGATCAGCTGTCCGTTTACATACACTCGTTCGGTACCTGCCAGAACAATGATCTCCCGCTCACCATTCTTTCCCACCAATTGATAGGGACCCTGATTCCCCTCCTGTCCTAAAAACTGATTGGTATGAAAAGTCCCACGGCTGGAAGCGTAAGTAAGCTGCTGAGAATATTGATTTATATTTCCATAAGCAGTCAGCCCTTGCAGTTTACGGTTAAGGTTACCAAAATTAGAATTTTGGTATGCGAGATTAAAGTCACCTAAAGTTCCTCCGATATGGGGACTGATTATCTTTATAAATACTTTATCAACTTCTCGCAAAGTCTGGGTATTTCCCTCCGGTTGAATCGGCGTGCTTTCATCAGTTAAAGCAGCAACGATTTGTACCTGCGGAGTTACATAACCGGAAAGCTGGAGATTTAGTCCTGAATTTAAAGTTAAATCGCGGTTAGTGCCTATCTCAACCCCTCGCACAATGCTTCCGCTTTTTTCCAGATTACTCCCATAGCTATCGATCTCATCCATGATTCGGCTACTAACCATACGCGTGGTTTCGGTGGTAGGAGAAACGGTTGAGTCGCTAACATCCAATTTTTGTAACTTACGATGATAATAATCCCGGGTTAGCGGAAAAGGATACTTTTGATAAATGATGTGCAAACTGTCGCCTGCTTGCACAGGCTGCAAGAACCAGATCTTTCCATCTTTTTCATCCAGGCGATAATGAATTCCCCGTAAAAGTTTAAATTCGCCCAAATAGATTTTTTCACTGCCCGAAATAATGAATTGATGGGGTAAACGCAAACTATCTATCTGCGTATTGGCTTGTAGGTAAAAAGTATCAGCTGGGATGTCAAGGAATAAACGCTGGGTAGGATTTTCCTGCGACCAGAGCGGCAACTGCCAGAGTAACCATAGCCCAAAGATCAATCGCCCGTAAGATTTTAAATATAAAATCAGGCTCACTTTTTCACGTTTCTAAGTACTTAATCTTGTAGCAGTTGCCTTGCGTTATCTCCATTTATTATTGTAAAAATACGTCACGTTAGTTAGAAATAAAAACTGAATTTTTCAAGCACCTGACCATCATCAACCAATTCCGAAATTGGTTTAACCTCGCCGCACCAGCAGCCAGACAAAGAAAGGACCTCCAATCAAGGCGGTGATGATACCCACCGGTATATCCACTGGCGCTAAGATCGTGCGGGCTACTGTATCACAGATAGCCAGAAACGATCCTCCAAGAAGGAGAGAGGCCGGCATGAGATAACGATGGTCATAACCGATGATTAAACGCAAAAAGTGTGGGATGATCAACCCAACGAAACCTATGGGTCCGCTAATCGCTACGACCAATCCGGTGAGTAGGGATGCAAATAAAAAAGCAATTTTTTGAACTCGTTCAATGGCGATTCCCTTGCTCAGAGCAATCTCCTCTGAGGTGCTCAGAATATTCAACATCCTGGCTTGAGAGAATAGAACCAGGTAAGAAACGAAAAGCAGCGGCAGAGATCTCCACAGAATTTCTGGATTGACGACGTCCAGACCACCCATCATCCAGCGGACCATCTGGCGGGTCTCAGTAAAATCAGCCAGGAAATGAAGCATGAGAATCATGGCGCCAAAAAAGTAGCTCAGAGTAACTCCCGCTAAAATCATGACATATACTGAGATTCTTCTCTGCCTTCTGGCCAGGAAGTATACCAGAGTAATGGTAGCGATACTTCCCATAAATGCCGAGATCTGGATGGTAGAAAAGCCCCACCAGGAAAAAGCTACACCTAATTTGATCACCAGAACAGCTCCCAAAGCCCCTCCAGACGAAACTCCCAGTGTGTAAGGAGTGGCCAGGGGATTGCGTAATAAGGATTGAAAAACCACTCCTGCTAATGCCAATGAAGCTCCGGTAATAATGGCCAGCAAGATACGAGGAATCCTGATGCGAAAAAAAATAATTCCACTGGTCGTTTCAATACCTTTCAAATAATCGATAATTTGTTGTATATGAAGCGGTTGAGATCCAATCAGAGGCACAATGAATAATACGCTTATCAACAAAAAGAAAAGAAAAAGTATAAACAATAGTTTCGTACGCGATTCAGCCATAGTGTTTTTAACTTGATCGAAAATCGGGTAAAATAACTGGCAAATTATTCAAAGGATGAGAAATGACTTGCAGTGGAATATCATAAATATGCTGCAGTATCTCAGGTTGAATTACATTGGCAGTGGGACCATCTGCGACGATCATTCCATTTTTCAATATTATAATCCTTTCACAAAATTGAGCGGCCAAATTAACTTCATGTGTTACAGTTAAGATAGTTATCTTTTGCTCATTTCTTAATTTGTGCAATATTTGATAAAAGTGAATTTGATGTTTGATATCCAGTGCTGAAGTTGGTTCATCCAGTAATAAAATTCGAGGTTGTTGCGCCAGCGCTGAGGCCAGGATGACCAGCTGTTTTTCGCCACCACTCAAGGTATGAATTTCTCGTGACCGTAGGTGGTCACAATCAGTAATCTCCATAGCCTGTAACGCCATCTGAATATCTTCCGCGGAGTCGAAAGCTAACGCTTTTTGATATGGGTATCTTCCCATCAGCACAATCTCCAGCGCCGTGTAATTAAAAGTGGTGCTGAAATCCTGTGGGACATAACCAATCCAGCGTGCCAGCTCTTTGTGAGAATATGATTTTAGAGGTTTATTTTGTAGAGCAATCTTTCCCTTTTCTGGAATCAGCAGGCGATTAATTAATTTAAGCATGGTGGATTTACCGGCTCCGTTCGGTCCGATGATCCCTACAAATTCCCCATCTGCGATTGTGAAAGTGAGATCTTTCAATACCGGATTTTCTTGATACCTGAAAAATACTTTTTCGAATCGAATCATTTTGATCCTGCCGATAGCTGATGGATGATATGAGAAAACTCTAAAGCGATCAGAGTTATTCGGGGACCCGGGATAACAAAATACTGCTCGGTGAAAATAAAAACTCTATTTTTATCCGGAAAAGCTAGAGTGGTCCAGACCCTCTTTTCTGACTGCATTCTGTCTGGAGTCAACTCCCAATCGGGATGAAACTCCAGCACCACTTCGATATGTCGGCTCAGAATATCCTCCAGATTCACCGAGAAGTAGCGATGTGGAACATCGGAAAAGGCATTTTCCCCTCCGCACAAACTCCAAAGCTCGCTGAGATAGGTAGATGCTCCGGCCAGGTAAAGATGCGCCAGACTCTCGGGTTGACGACCAATCACCAACAGAGCAGACAATGGCCGATCAGGTTTGAGATTACTCACGAAATTCAGAGTATCGGTGATGTCCTGAACGACTTGCTCGGCCCTTTCATCCAAGCCCAACTGGTTGCCAATTAAACGAATGCTGTTTAAAATATCCTGGATAGTCTCATTGGGCACCGAAACCACCCGAAATCCTAAACTTTCTAACTTACGTCGATTTTCATCGTTAGGAAATTGAAAGACAATGTCCGGGTGTAATGCCACAATTTTTTCATAATCAATATTTAAATAACCACCTACTTTTTCTATTTTACTGGTGGCTGGTGGAAAATTACAAAAATCAGTTCGTCCCACTAAAAACTGATCCGCTTTCAACCTATAAATAATCTCGGTGATGTGCGGAGATAAGGAGACCACTTTAAAATCAGATTTTACTGATTGCGCTTTCCCCCCTGATACCGGAAAAATCGCAATCATGATAAAAACTAGATTAAAAAAAGTCAATTTTACACATGTATTTCTCATCAGAACTCTATATTATTTCCGAATAAGTTGATATAATGTTTACCTGACTCTGTGCATCCACCTTATTTATTCGCATCCTTTGAAAACTTCAAACAGTAACAATCGATTTTTAGCAATGAACTATTCAGATGACAAAATAAAAACCCCCAATCTTCGCAGAGAAAATTGAGGGTAGAAAAAAGATAAGTAATTCGATGTATACCCAACCTTCCCGCGAAGGTTTACGGGATTTATTTTATTCTGGCCGGTCTCCTGACTCTGGAATCTATCTACTCACTCGCCTTCCCATCCTTTCGACTGAGGATAGTGGCATGTTGAGTTTTCGTCCTCCATTACAGTTGCGGGGCAGTGGCGGCTTTTCACCGACCTTCCCGTCACCAGAATAATGAATACCGATTGTTAAAGACCATTTGCGTTTTTAATTTATTGGACGTGTTAGATGAAATCAAACATATTTTTTTAATTTTTGGATTAGGTTTCAGTTCTTTTTTAATTTATTTACAATTGAAACATAAGCAGGAAAAAAAATGCAGATAACCCCATCCACCATTCCAGAGGTATTGATTATCGAACCTACCGTCTACCAGGATGAGCGCGGATTCTTTTTCGAAAGTTACAATCAGCAATTATATTTTCAACACGGAATCACCGTCAATTTTGTACAGGATAATCACTCCCGCTCCATCAAGAATACCCTGCGGGGACTACATTACCAGATTGATCCGGGTCAGGACAAATTGGTACGGGTCATACTCGGAGAAGTCTTCGATGTGGCGGTTGACATTCGATTTGATTCACCCACCTTTGGTAAATGGGTGGGAATCTATCTTTCGGCTGAAAATAAAAAACAGGTATTCATTCCTAAAGGATTTGCCCATGGGTTCTGCGTGGTGAGCAAGGTTGCCGAATTTGAATATAAATGTTCCGAATTTTATTCTCCTTCTAAAGAACGAGGAATATTGTGGAACGATCCCGATCTGGCGATTGACTGGCCGGTCAAAAATCCAATTTTATCGGAGAAGGACCGTAAAAATCCACTTTTTAAACAAATCAAAGCTGACTTCAGGTATAAATGATTTTTAGATACCATTAGCAATGGAATACACCATACTCCGTGTCAATTTACATACCGGGAAAATCCTATCTGGATGAATATCACCTTCAGAAATTAATATGCAGATGATTACCTATAATCTCCACCTATCATTTTCCGAAGGAGTGAACATCATATAGAAAAATATCACCATTTGCTGAAGCAGCGTTAGGGAGGAAATGAATATTCACTTGACATATTTAAAAATTTCTTTAAAATTTGACAGAGTGATTTATAAACATTTTCGCTTACAGAATTCACACAAGGAGACAAAATGGCGAACCTCACGACGGATTATCTTGGTCTGCAGTTAAAGAATCCCTTGATTGTTGCTAGCAGTACATTAGTTCAGAATGTGCAGGGAGTAAAAGAAGCTGAAGCAGCAGGAGCAGGAGCCGTAGTCCTGCGCTCACTTTTTGAAGAACTTATCCGGGAAGAATTAAAAAAACAAGACAGTGATGTATATAGTGGACATCCAGAGGAATATGCGTACATTCTCTCAGAACTAAATCTGCAATATGGACCTCAACACTATTTGAATTTAATTCAGCAGGCAAAATCGAATGTCAATATCCCGATTATTGCCAGCATCAATTGTATCTCACCCAAATGGTGGGTGAATTATGCGAAACAGATAGAACAGGCAGGGGCAGATGCAATGGAGTTAAATCTTTCGTTGATGCCAACCAATCCAGGAAAGACTTCCGTTGACATTGAACAAGAATTTCTAAGCATTATTAAAGCGGCTACTCAACAAATTAAATTACCGTTAGCCGTCAAAATTGGTCCTTATTTCACCTCTCTCAGCCGCTTTGCCAATCAGATTTGTGGAAGCGGTGTTCGCGGTCTGGTATTGTTCAATCGTTTCTATCAATTCGATATTGATATTGAAAAACAAAAAATTATCGGTGCCAACTGGTACAGTTCACCAGAAGAAATGAGTCTATCTCTGCGCTGGATTTCTATTTTATATCGACATGTCAATTGTCAACTCGCTGCCACCACCGGTATTCATGATTCTGCTGGAGTCATCAAACAGCTTCTGGCTGGCGCCCAAGTAGTGGAAATAGCCTCCACGATCTACCGTAACGGATTCACGGTTATCAAAAAGATCTTATCCGAATTAAATGATTGGATGGATAAAAACCGTTATCAAAAAATTTCTGATTTTCGCGGCAAACTCAGCCTTAGCCAACAGAAAAATCCAGAGGAATACGAACGCTTACAATATATAAAAGCATTGACCGGTATCGAAAAATAAACCATTATACCAGAAATTCTCCAATCAGATGTGGAAGTTCCTGCCTCCCATCTTTCTCAAGATATTTTCTTTTGATTTCCCGAAAAATAGTATTCTTAACTCAAAAATAAATTTTCAGATTTGCGCATATTTATAAGTCAATTAAGCTGAAAATTAAAGAATGTAAATAGATAATTTTTTGTTATTTGTCTAAAATTTTATTTCTCTTGAAAAAATACTATTGATTTTTTATTTTGAAAACAGGCCGTCAGATTTCTGTTCTGGCTGGTTAGTTTAAAAGTTTTGCCTTCATCATGATTTCAGGAGAGGATGAGTCATGAATCAACATGTGTTGGAAAATCACCTTACCGTAATTCAACCAGAAATTTGCAAAGGATGTGGGTTATGCATTGCCGCCTGTCCCCAGAATGTCTTAAAATTCCACGAAAAGTTCAATTCCAAAGGTTACCATTACGCTTATTACATTGGTGAAGGGTGCACAGGATGCAATGTGTGTTTCTATGCGTGCCCTGAACCAGAAGCAGTGGCCGTATATAAAAAGGGTCATGTTTTTACCAAAAGTCAGGAGGTGGTAAAATGACCAGGGAATTATTGAAAGGCAATTATGCGGTAGTAAAAGGAGCTATTCTGGCGGGTTGCCGTCTCTATTTTGGGTATCCAATTACTCCGGCTTCAGAGATTGCCGAAGCCGCATCTTACTATCTTCCGTTAGTCGGTGGTACTTTTATTCAGGCTGAAAGTGAAGTTGCCGCCATCAATATGCTTTATGGAGCAGTCAGTGGAGGAATTCGGGCGATGACGGCTTCTTCCAGTCCAGGGATCAGCCTGAAGCAGGAAGGAATTTCCTATGCAGCGGGCGCTGAATTGCCCGTCGTCGCAGTGGATGTGGTGCGAGGAGGACCTGGTCTGGGAAACATTGCTCCTGAACAAAGTGACTACAACCAGATCGTAAAAGGTGGCGGACATGGGAATTATAAAAACATCGTTCTGGCTCCCAACTGTGCTCAGGAAATGTGTGATTTAACCCGGGATGGCTTTGATTTAGCTTTTAAATATCGCAATCCCACCTTTATTCTCACCGACGGATTTATTGGACAAATGATGGAACCCGTCACCTATTTTGAACCCCGTACCGAATTCCCGCGCGAAGAATGGGCTGTATATGGAGATAAAGAAAGTAAAAGGAATCTGATTAGTTCCATTTATTTAGATCCGGACGAACTGGAAGCGCATAACGTGAAATTACAGAAAAAATATGAAACGATTCAAGAGAAAGAAGTTCGATACGAAAACTATCATTTAGATGATGCCAAATTTGTAGTCGTGGCCTATGGTATCGTTTCGCGCATGGTTCGTTCTGCGATTGATCAATTACGACAGGAAGGTTTAAAAGTTGGTCTGCTTCGTCCTATTACCCTGTTTCCTTTTCCGAAAAAGGAAATTAAAGAGATGGCCACCCATGGTACTGCCTTCTTAGTCACGGAAATGAGCAATGGTCAGTTATTAGAAGATGTCAAATTAGCCGCCGAATTTAAGGTTCCAGTATACTTTTACAACCGGATGGGTGGTAACGTCCCAAGCACTGAAGAATTAATCGAACAAATTAAAATCCATTATCAAAAATCATAAAGATGGTCAAGGAGCGGGTATGATAAAAACCGAATGGTCAAAGTCCAAAGCATTTTATGACGAATATTTTCGTAATCCCAATCCGGATAAAAAGAGCACCCATTACTGCCCGGGTTGCGGACACGGTAATGTTCATAAATTTATAGCGGAAGCTCTGGAAGATTTCGGAATAATTGATCAAACCATTCTTATCAGTCCGGTGGGATGCAGTGTTTTCGCCTATTATTATTTTGATGTGGGCAATATTCAGGCCGCTCATGGGAGGGCCGCAGCCGTTGCGACAGG